>Ga0335076_10000394_pt1 | contig 39711 bp, 33 predicted proteins | sample Lox_Sample_25_FD_206717 | JGI IMG/M metagenome (GOLD analysis project Ga0335076, IMG submission 206717) | Soil microbial communities from Loxahatchee National Wildlife Refuge, Florida, United States - Lox_Sample_2.5 | ecosystem: Environmental > Terrestrial > Soil > Wetlands | place: USA...
AGTTCGGGCGACCAACCCCTCCCTGGTTCCAAATAGCGCGACCAACTGGTGCCAACAAGCGTGCCCAGCAAGGCCCCCGACCCAGGTCGCAGGGGCGGCCCGGTGCCAACTATTGCGCCCAGGCACAGGAAGGTGATCCAGCTGGGCAGGTCGGAATACTGGATCGCGGCGATCGCGGTGTTCCCGCCGTACATGTACTCCAGCGGGCTGATCAGGGTCTCCGGCACCGCGCCGGAACCGGTCGGGAGGGTGACGGCGAGCAGGGCGCGGCCGAACGCCCCGGTACGTTCCAGTTCCCGCAGGACCAGGGCGGCCTCGCCCTGGAGGGTGGGGGCGGAATGAAGCCCGGCGTAGACCCTGATCGGCTCCACCGCGGGGCTGCTGGTCAGGCCCTCGATCTGGGCCACCGTCGGCCCGCGCGCCACGAACGCCCGCCCCTGCTTGCCGAGAGAATCCCAGCTCACCAGGGAAGCCGGGCTGCCGGAACGGAACGGCGAGACACGGCGGGCCACTCCGGGCAAGTTGCCGTTGTTCACCGAGGAGGAAACGGCCGCCACGATGTCCAGCAGCACCGGATAAAGCAACCGGGTGACCAGGCCGACCACGAGGGTGGCCGTCAGCAGGGCCGCTGTCAGACCCGCGATGAGCTTCGGCAGGTGCCGGCGCAGCAGCCCGGCATCCAGCGCGGCATACCCGTCATGGATCAGCCGTACCACCGCCACGATGCCGGCCACCGCCACCGCCGCGATGACCAGCACCCCCAGATACAGGTAACGCGGGGCGGCGGGCTCCCCGGCTGCCCGGCGAACGTCACTTTGCCAACCCGCACTGAACCACAAGGCGATCGGCACGGTGATCAGCGCCACCCCGCCCAGCACACACCACGCCCACCGCAGCACCCGTGCGCCAGGCCGCGGGATCCCGATACGCCGCCCAGCCCACCCGATGGCGACACCCAGGCCATACCCCAGGGCCACCGTGATGCCGGAAACGAAGCCCTGCGCCAGCCACGACCGCGGCAACAGCGACGGCGTCAGCGACATCAGCAGGAACAGCCACGCGAACACCAGCCCCGTGTAACTCAGGCCGCGCGCATAATGCCGCATGGGGCTCTCCATTTGCCCGGAGTTGCCAAGGTCAGCAACCTTGCACGGACGCTCCGTCGCGGCCGGGCCACCTCCTGATCGCCGGGCAACGCGGATGCCGGGTAGGCAGGCCGGGTAGACAGGCACGGCCTCACCACGGAACGCTTGTCCTCAGCGTAGGCGTGTCCGCGGCCGCGGGTCAGAGTCCTGCCGCCTGCTGGCATTGCCGCTCCTCGCGCCGCGCATTGCGCCCGGCTCAGTCGGGCTGGCCGAAGCCGGTGACGGCCAGGGCGAGGAATACCACGGCGAAGCCGCAGGTGATTCCGACGCATGCCGCGTTGGACAGCGGGTACCCGAACAGGGTGACGGTGCTGGAGAACTTCGCCGCGGCGGCGGGCGGCATGTGCTGGGCGGCGAAGACGAGACTGCGCAGCGGCGCGACGGCGTAGGTGAGCGGGTTGAGCCGGGTCAGCACGGTCAGCCAGCCGGGCAGGCCGCTGAGGGGAAACAGGGCTCCGGACAGGAACAGCATCGGGAACAGCAGCAGCTGCATGACGACCGAGAAGCCCTCCATCCGCTGGATGTGGCTAGCCACGAACACCCCGAATGCGGTCATCGTGACCGCCATCAGCAGCTCGAGGCCGATCACCTCGATCACCAGCAGCGGGGTCAGGCGCACCCCGATCAAGGGAGCGAGGGCCAGGATGATGGTGCCCTGGACGGTGGCGATGCTGGCCCCGCCGAGGGTCTTGCCCGATACCAGCGACATGCGGCTGACCGGGGCCACCAGCATCTCCCGCAGGAACCCGAACTCCCGGTCCCATACGATCGAGATCGCCGAGGACAGGGCGGTCGACATGACCGTCACGGCCACGATCCCGGGGAACAGGAACTTCTTGAAGTCGAACCCGGCGGTCGTGCCCACCAGCGTGGACATGCCGTAGCCCAGCACGAACAGGAACAGGACCGGCTGGATGAAGCTGGACAGGACCCGGGCCTCGGTGCGGAAGAACCGGATCGCCTCCCGCTCCCACACCATGCCGACCGTGCGCAGCTCCTCGGCCAGGCTCGCCCGCTCATCGGCCAGCGGCCGGCCGGGCAGCTGCAGGACGCTTGCTGTCATGGCTGCCTCCTAACGCCGCGCCGTGCGCGCGCGGGCCATCGCGGACTGGACGCGCCCGGCACTGTCCTCGCGGATCTGGCGCCCGGTGTAGTGCAGGAACACGTCATCGAGAGTCGGGTGGTGGACGTCCACGCTGCGGACCCTCACCCCGGCGGCCTCGATCAGCCGGGGCACCGCGGCCTCGCCGTCCGCGGCGGATATCACCAGCTGCTCCTCCCCGCGGTGCACCGAGAAGCCGGCCGCCTGCAGGCGGGCGGCGGCGGCAACGTTGTCGGCGGTGACCAGCTCGACCGTGTCCGCGCCCACCCGGCGTTTGAGCTCATCCGGGGAGCCGGTGGCCACGATCTGGCCGTGGTCGATGATCGCCACCCGGTCGGCGTACTCGGCCTCGTCCATGTAGTGGGTGGTCAGGAAGATGGTCATCTGCTCCTCCCGGCGCAGCCGCAGCACGTCCTCCCACACCAGGATCCGTGTCTGCGGGTCCAGGCCGACGGTCGGCTCGTCCAGGAACAGCACCACCGGGGTATGCAGCATCCCGCGGGCGATCTCCAGCCGCCGGGCCATCCCGCCGGAGAACGTGGACACCAGATCGTGCCGGCGGTCCTCCAGCGCTACCAGGCGCAGCACCCGGTCGATCCGCTCCTCCACCTGCGCGTGCGGGACGTGATACAGCACCGCGTGGAAGCGCAGGTTCTGCTCCGCGGTCAGCCGGTCATCCAGGGTCGGTTCCTGGAACACCAGCCCGATCCGGCGCCGCACCAGGGCCTGATCCCTGAGGATCCGGGCGGTGCTCTAGCCACACACCGCCTGGACGCACACCCCATGGTCCAGTCGGGCTCGGCGGCGGGGACGGGCTGGATGTGGTGCAGGACGGAGGTGCCCACGAGCCAGCGGTATTCAGGCTGCCTTCGGCGGCTTGTGCTGCTGCGGGCTGAGAGCTTGCGGCTGGGCGCCCGCGGCCGGGTCGCGGCCGGAGAACAACGTTGCGGCCAGGCCGGCCGCGCAGGCGGCCAGGGCGAGCGCGGGCAAGTGCCCGCCAGGGGCCAGTCCGGCGATCGTGACCTGGGACAGGCTAGCGAGGGAGGCGGCGAGGCCGGCGAGCAGGAGCACCGGGGACCAGGGCCCGGGCCGCCCGGCCCCGGCAGGCAGGCGGCGCATCGGCCGCTCTGCCCACATGATGACCAGGGTCAGCGGCACGAGCACCGCGGTGAGCAGGGCAAGCCAGGCCGGGCGCAGTTCCCACCACTGCGCCGTCCCGATCGCAGGCTGGGGCATCACCCCGGTCGGGTAAAAGGCCATTGCGATGAGGAGCACGGGCACGAAGTGCCACAGGTAGACGGTCATCACCGCGTTGTTCAGACGCTGGACACGGTGCCACTCGCGCGGCCTGGCCAGCGTGCTGGCGGCCGGCTCGGCCGCGGCCACCAGCCCGACCTGAGCGGCGGCGTAGGCGAGCAGCGCGGTCGACGGCGGGCCCGTGTTACCCGGGCCGACCATGTCGGCCGGGAACGCCCCGGACGTTACCAGCCCGGCCAGCAGGGCGGCGCCGACGGCCGCCAGCGCGTACGGATGCCACCGGGCCCTGGTCAGCAGCCCGTCCCGCCAGGCGAAGCCCCACTGGTGGATCGAGCCCCACACCAGCAGGTAGTTGGCGTACCCGATCATCCTCAGGTGCGGCACGGCCATGCCCGCACTGATCAGGGCCACCGCCACGGCCATGCCGGCGGGCACCGCCAGGCCCCAGCGGCGGTGCGCGGCGAGCATGACCGGGGGTCAGCGCAATTAGCACCAAGTAGACAGGCAGGAACCACAGCTGCAAAGTGACCACCCGGCCGGCCAGGGCGATGTTGGCCGTGGCCACACCCGCGGCCCTTGCCGCGACGACCGCCAGGGCTCCCGCACCCAGGAACACCGCCGTCGGCCACCACAGCCGCATGGCCCGGCGCTGTATCCACCAGGCCCAGCCCTCGCCCTGCGCATGATGCGCCGTCCATGACAGGGCGTTGGCGTACCCGCCGACGAGGAAGAATACCGGCATCACCTGGAACGCCCGGGTGACCCACCGCCCCCAGCCGATGTAATCCAGCGCGTCCAGGTTGGAGAACCGCCCGCGGGAGTACGTCAGGCCGATCAGCAGCCAGTGGCCGTATACCACGCTTCCGATGGCCACCGGCCGCAGCAGGTCGAGGTAGCGATTGCGTTCCACGAGGTGAGAACCTCCCGCGGCCACCGGAGACTCATGTCCCCGACTGTGCGGGCGGGGCACGGTGGGGACGAGGGCCTTTCGTCCCTTAACGCCGCGCCATCTGTCCGCTCGGCAGAGCCGCAGCATCGCGAATAGCACCGCCTGTTCCACAGCGCCGCAGCGCAGAGAGGCCGACACTGCCGGCTGGATAATCGCGGCTGCGCGGGCGGCGGAGGTAGCCAAGCCTCCGGTCGCGCCGGGGAGGCAGGTCCTCGCGGACCGTGACCTTAGGCCCTGGCCGGGTGGTGCGCGGCCGGGCGAGAATGCAGGCAAGCGGTCAACGGACCGGAGGTGCCATGGCAGTTGCCGTCGCTGACCACACGGAAGGCCCAACCGTCTCCCCGTCCGTGGCGGTGGCGCAGGCCGCCACACTGGGGACGGCTGACGTCCTTGCGCGTCTGGGCAGCGTCGCCAGAGGCCTGTCGGCGGGTGAGGCGGCGCGGCGGCTACGCGTGGTGGGCCCGAACGCGGTGCGTTCGTACCGGGCGCGTGCGCTGCCGGTACTGCTGAGCCAGCTACGCTCCCCGCTGTTGCTTCTGCTGGCGTTACCGCCCTGGCGTCGGCTTTCCTCGGCCAGGCCAGCGATGCGGTAATCATCGGGGTCATCCTGGTCGCCTCGGTGGGCCTGGGGTTCGTCAACGAATACCGGGCGGCGAAGACCGCCGAGGCGCTGCACTCGAGCATCCGTCACCGCTGCGTGGCATGGCGCGATGAGCACCCGCGCACGATGGACGTGACGGAGCTGGTGCCCGGTGACGTGGTGGACCTGCAGCTGGGCCAGGTGGTCCCTGCTGATATGCGGCTGCTGACCACGGCGGGGCTGGAGTGCGACGAGTCGGTCCTGACCGGCGAGTCGCTGCCGGTGGAGAAATCCACCGATCAGGTCGCCGCGGGTACGCCGCTGGCCGAACTGGGCTGCTGCGCCGCTGATGGGTACCGTGGTACGGGCCGGGTCGGGCTCCGGCGTGGTGGTGGCGACCGGTGGTGACGCCGAGTTCGGCCGGATCGCCCTGGGCCTGGGGCAGCGGCAGCCCGAGACCGAGTTCCAGGCCGGGCTGCGCAAATTCTCGATGCTGCTGGTCGAGGTGGCCGGCGTGCTGACCGCTGCGATCTTCATCATCAACGTCGCGCTGCACAAGCCGGTCCTCGACGCGCTCCTGTTCTCGCTGGCGATCGCGGTGGGTATCTCGCCACAGCTGCTCCCGGCGGTGGTGTCGACGAGCCTGGCTGCCGGATCGCGCCAGCTGGCCCGCTCCAAGGTCCTGGTCAAGCGGCTGGTCTGCATCGAGGACCTGGGCGATGTCGATGTGCTGTTTACCGACAAGACGGGCACCCTGACCGAGGGCAGCCTGCGGTTCATGCGCTCGACGGGGCCGGACGGCACGGCCGATGACGAGCCACTGATGCTGGGGCTGCTGTGCAACGAGGCAGTCGTCGAGAACGGCCGGGCGGCCGGCGGCAATCCGCTCGACGTCGCGTTGTGGGACTCCCCGGCTGCGACGCGCCAGCAAGCGGCGATAGCCCGCTACCGGAGGCTGGCCACGGTTCCGTTCGATCACGAACGGCGCGCCGTATCGGTCCCGACCGAGGACGACCACGGCAACCGGATGATCATCACCAAGGGCGCGCCGGAGGGACTGCTGAAGCGATGCACCGGCATTCCCGCCGCGGCCCGAACGGCACTGGATGCGGAGTTCGCGGCCGGCAACCGGGTGATCGCCGTGGCTACCCGCGACCTGCCGGGCCGGTCCGCCATCACCACGGCCGATGAGCAGGCCCTCACCCTCCGCGGCATCCTGGTCTTCCTCGACCCGCCGAAACCGGACGCCCGCGAGGCACTGCAGCGGCTGGGCCGCCTCGGGGTCACCGTCAAGATCCTCACCGGGGACAACCCGGTGGTGGCGGCCAAAGTCTGCGCCGACCTCGGCCTGCCGCCCGGCCAGGTGGCCACCGGCGCCGACATCGACAAGGCCGGCGACCAGCTCAGCGAACTGCTCGCCCGGACCACCGTCTTCGCCCGGGTCAGCCCGGAGCACAAGGCACAGATCGTGCGGACGCAGCGGGCCACCGGCGCCGACGTCGCCTTCCTCGGCGACGGCGTCAACGACGCTGTCGCGTTGCACACCGCTGATGTCGGCGTCTCCGTGGACTCCGCCACCGACGTGGCCAAGGACGCCGCCGACGTGCTGCTGCTGGAGAAAGACCTCGACGTGCTCGCCGATGGAGTCGTGGGCGGCCGCCGCATCTTCGCCAACACGATCAAGTACGTGCTGATGGGCACGTCCAGCAACTTCGGGAACATGTTCAGCGCCGCCGGGGCGTTGATATTCCTGACGTTCCTGCCCATGACGGCCTCGCAGATCCTGCTGAACAACCTGCTGTATGACACCAGCCAGCTGGCCATCCCCACCGACGGGGTGGACTCCGAGCTGGTCGCCCAGCCCACTCGCTGGGACGTGGGCTTCATCCGCAAGTTCATGATCTTCTTCGGCCCGATCAGCTCCATCTTCGACTTCGCCACCTTCGGCATCATGCTGCGGGTATTCCATGCCGGGCCGGCACTGTTCCAGACCGGCTGGTTCGTGGAGTCCCTCGCCACCCAGACCCTGGTGATCTTCGTGATCCGCACCCGGCGGGTCCCGTTCTTCCGCAGCCGCCCGAGCATGCCGATGGCGCTCGCCGCGTTCGGCGTGGCCACCGTCGGCGCGGTGCTGCCCTACACCGGCCTGGCCCACCTTCTGGGCTTCCGGCCCCTGCCGGGCGCGTTCTTCCTGGCCCTGGCGGGGATCGTCGTCTGCTACCTGGTGCTGATCGAGGTCGGCAAGTACTGGTTCTACCGCTTCTACCACGCCGCTGCTGCGCCTGCGCCCCGGCACCGCAGACCCGGCCACCGCGTGCGCCGCCGGGCCGCCCGCTTCACAGTCTCCGCCCTCGGGTCGGCCCGCAGACCCAAGCCTGGCCAGGCAGGCAGTAACCGGCGCACGCCAGCCAGCGCAACCGGCCTTCCGCCGGGGCATGCGGCCGGTGCCGGGCCCGGGCCGAGGGCCGGTGCACGGGCATGACCGGCAAACGGCCGCCCCATCCGGCGCCGTGGCTGTAAATGCCGCTGGGCACCGCGTTCTTCGACGACCTATTCCTTAGGAGTGACGGCGGATGCGCACGATCTCGGCCAGCGTGGACATCGCGGCATCGCCGGAGGAGGTCTGGGCCGTCCTCGCCGACCTGGACTCCTACGGTGAGTGGAACCCGTTCATCCGGTCCGCATCCGGGCAGCTCACCGAAGGCGCGACGGTCACCTTCCGGATGGTTCCGTCCCGGGGCAGGGCGATGACCTTCAGACCCCGGGTGCTAGTCGCCAAGCCCGGCGTCATGTTGCGCTGGACCGGCCGGCTGATCATGCCCGGCATCTTCGACGGCACCCACCAGTTCGTGCTCGAGGACCTCGGCGGGCACACGCGAGTTACCCAGTCGGAGACGTTCCGCGGCATCCTGATCCCCTTCACGCGCAAGACCATCACGCGAACCGAGACCGACTTCCGGAACCTCAACCAGGCTCTCAAGCAGCGCGTCGAGGCGCGACGCTAACTCGTATGGCACCCCGGCCGGTCCTGCCCGGCGGAGCCGTGACTCACCGGAGCGTATGAGCGACCGCACTGCCGCGTCGCCGCCGGGCAGGCTGTCGGTGACCGCGCTGCCGGCCAGCCCGGCTTGCCGGGTGCCCCGGCAGGCTGGCCGGGCACGGGCAGGTTCAGCTGTCCGCGGCGGTGCCGCCGTGGCTGGTGTCGGCGGGCGGGTGGATAACGGCGACCGGGCACGGCGCGTACTCCAGCGTGGCCAGGGCGACCGAGCCGAGGTTCATGCCGTGCACGCCGCCGCGGCCGCGTGAGCCCACCACCACCAGCTGCGCGCCGGCCGCGGCGTCAAGCAGCGCGGTCCGTGGCGAGCCTTGCTCGACCTGCCGCAGCACCGTGACCCCGGGGTCCTGTTCCTGCCACGGGGCCATCGCGTGGCTGAAGCCCGCTTCCATCTCGTGCGCGGCGCCGAGCGTAGCGGGCGTGTCCGTCAGGGCGCACACCGCCAGCAGCGGGACGTCGTGCAGTGCCGCCTCGCCGAAGGCGAACGTGACCGCGGCCTGCGAGTCGGGCGATCCGTCCACGCCGACCGCCACCGGGCCCGGGGTGTGATCGGCGACATGCCACTGCCCGCGGACCACCACCACCGGCCCGTGCCCGTGGATGGCCACCTCCAAGGCCACCGATCCCAGCTTCAGCCCGGCGACCCCGCCGCGCCCGCGGGCGCCGACCACGACCATCTCGGCGGTGCCGCTGCGCTCGCACAGCACGTTCGCGGCCGACCCGCGGGCCAGTACCGGGCGGACAGCGCCGGATCCCAGCATCGACGCGGCGTATTCCGCGCCATGTTCGAGGATCTCCTCGCCTCTTTGCCGGGCAACGTCGTCCACCGATGCCTCGCTGATCACCGCCAGGTAGTCAGGCGCCCAGGCCAGGCACACCGTCAGGTCCGTTCGGCGGGCCTGCGCCTCCCGGACGGCCCACCGCAGCGCCTGCTCGCTCCCGGGTGACCCGTCATACCCGGCCACGATCCCGCCGCTCACCCCGGCCATCGCGACCTCCCCATGGTCTGCTCGACGGCGGCCCATCTTCCCTTCTAGCTACGAGGGTTGGCCGCGCCCATCTTCGGCAATAGGGCAGAAGGTCCCGGGCATCCTGCCCTTAAGGCAGGGTGGCGCTGGGCGGCGGGCTAGGTGCAGCGGACACCACCGGGAAGTTTTACGCGCTGGGCGTGGCCGAACGCTACGGCATGACCGGATGAAACGGCAGTACAGGACGCGTTAGCGTCATGCTCTCGGTGATCTTGAGGCCGGATGACCCCGCTGGGTGGGGACGTATGCCCCTGGGGGCGCAGAGGGCGCCGAGGCAGCGTGGGAGAAGCAGGGAGCCGCGAGATCCGGGTCCCGGGAATCGTTCAGGGGTCCCGGGCCACGTCCCCCTCAGGCAAGTACAGAGGGGAATTTTACCATGTCTTCGACTACCGGCACCCGCCGGTGGCTGCACTGGCCGCTCGAGCCGGCAACTCATCATCCGCCTCCGGGGGCTCCGCCATCCAGAACCGAGCAGAAGGCCCGCGCCCTGGGCGTGACGTCGGCGACCGGGCTGGTCATCGGGTCCATCATCGGGACCGGGGTGTTCACCATGCCGGCCGTGCTGGCCGGGGCCGGGACCAGTTCGCTGGTCACGCTGGCCGTGATCGCGGTGGGCGCGATGCTGCTGGCGGTGCTGTTCGGGCAGCTGACCCGGCGGGTGCCGAACTCTGACGGCGGGCTGTACGCCTACGCCCGGCACGAGTTCGGCGACTTCGCCGGCTACCTGACCGGCTGGTGCTACTGGATCCAGGCCTGGGCGGGCAACGCCGCCATCGTGGCGTCCTGGGTGTTCTACGTCGATGCCCTGTTCGGGATCAGTCACCCCTCGTCCATGACCAACTGGGGCATCGCGCTGCTGGGGCTGTGGATCCCGGCCGCGGTGAACCTAGCCGGGGTGCGGCAGATGGCCTGGTTCCAGAACCTGACCGTGGTGCTGAAGTTCCTGCCGCTGCTGTTCGTCGGCGTGGTCGGCTGGTTCTTCGTGTCCGCGGGGCATTTCGGCGCGTTCAATGCCACCGGCGGGAGCCTGTACAGCGCGATCGGGATCGCCGCCGGCGTGGCGCTGTTCTCCTTCATCGGCGTGGAGGTCGCGGCGATCACCGCCAAGCGGGTCCGCGATCCGCGCAAGAACGTCGGCCGGGCCTCGGTATACGGCACCGCCGCCAGCGCCATTCTCTACCTTCTCGCGTCCGCCGCGGTGATGGGCCTGGTCGCGCACAAGACGCTGATCGGCACCGGCGCGCCGTTCGTCCCCGCCTTCGAGACGATATTCGGTCACGGGGCGTGGGCCGGCAAGCTGATCGCGGCGATCGCCGTCGTGTCCGGCATCGGGGCGCTGAACGGCTGGACGCTGGTCACCGCCGAGGTGTCCCGGGCGGCCGCCGACGACGACCTGTTCCCGCGGCCGTTCGCGTGGGTCGACCGCAAGGACTCGGCCTGGTTCGGCATCGTGGCCGCCGCCGCGCTGCCATCGCTGCTGATGCTGTGGAGCTACACTACCAAGACCGGCCTCACGGTCTTCACCTACCTGGTCGACCTGACCGTGGTGACGGTGGCGATCCCGTACTTCGTCTCGGCCATAGCGCAGCTGGCCTTCCTGGTGTCGCGGCGCCGTCGGGTGCAGGGATGGCTGCTGGCCCGGGACCTGTCGATTAGCGGTGCCTGCGTGCTGTTCTCGATGTGGGTGACCTTCGCGGCCGGGTTCGCGGCCGTGTACCAGGCCCTGGTCGCGATCATGGCCGGGCTGATCATCTACCCGTTCTTGAAGGCCCGCCGGGAGCGCCTCGGCCAGGTCCCCGAGCCGGCGGACACCCCGCCGGACGAGGAGCCGGGGCAACTGCCGACGGCGGCCTGACCCGCATGCCCGCAGGCAGCGCCCCGCGACCGGCAGACAAGGCCATTACGACCTGCCGCGCCACCGGTCGCCCACCCGGCGGGGCGGTGGCGCGGCAGGCAGCCAGGAGGCGACCGACATGAGTTTCAACGTGCAATCAGAAGTGGGCCAGCTCCGCCAGGTCATCATCCACCGGCCCGGCCTGGAACTGTCCCGGTTGACCCCGCAGAACATCGGCGGGCTGCTGTTCGACGACGTGATGTGGGCCAAGAAGGCCAAGGAAGAACACGACGTATTCGCCGAGACGCTACGCGAGAAGGGCGTCCGGGTGCACTACTTCGGGCAGCTGCTGGCCGAGACCCTCGAGCTGCCCGAGGGCAGGCAATTCGTGCTCGACCGGGTGCTCACCCCGGAAATGGTCGGCCCGGAGCTGGTGGTGCCGCTGCGGGCGCTTGCCGCGGACCTGGACGGTCCGCGGCTGGCCGAGTACCTGGTCGGCGGGATCTTGAAGGCCGACCTGCGGCCGCTGCAGGCCCGCAGCCTGCGCTGGGACATGCTGCGCGCCGACGACTTCCTGCTCCCCCCGCTGCCCAACCACCTGTTCCCGCGCGACAACTCGTGCTGGATCTACGGCGGGGTCTCGGTCAACCCGATGGCCAAGCCGGCCAGGCAGCGCGAGACGCTGCACATCCGGGCCATCTACCGCTACCACCCGATGTTCGCCGGGGCCGGTTTCGTGACCTATTACGGCGATGACGACGCCAGCCATCTCCCGGCGTCCGTCGAGGGCGGCGACGTGCACGTCCTGGGCAACGGCGCGGTGCTGACCGGCATGGGCGAGCGGACCACCCCGATGGCCGTGGAGGTCCTCGCCCGCGCCCTGGTCGGCAGCGGGCAGGCCAGCACCGTGATCGCCGTCGAGCTGCCGCAGTCCCACGCGATGATGCACCTGGACACGGTCATGACGATGATCGACCGCGGCACGTTCGTGCTCTACCCCTACATCGACCCGCACCTGCGGTCCTGGACGCTCACCGCGGGCACGGACCGGGAGCTCCAAGTCAGCCGCAACCGCGACCTGTGGGACACCCTGGCACAGGCACTGCACACCGGCGAGGTCACGGTGCTGACCACCGATGAGGACATCAGGGCCGCCGAACGGGAACAGTGGGACGACGGGAACAACTACCTGGCGGTCGCGCCCGGCGTGATCCTCGGCTACGAACGCAACATCGCCACCAACACCATGCTGCGCAAGCACGGCATCGAGGTGGTCACCGTGCCCGGCGAGGAACTCGGCCGCGGCCGCGGCGGCCCGCGCTGCATGACCTGCCCGATCGAGCGTGACCCGGCATGACATCCCCGGCCGGGACAAGAGAAGAGCACGTGATGGACCTGTACGGGCGCAGCCTGCTCAAAGACACCGACCTGACGGGCGAGGAGTTCCTCTACCTGGTCCAGCTCGGCCGGGAACTGCGCAGCGAGAAACGGCTGGGGCTGGCCAGGCACCGGCTGGCGGGCCGGAACATCGCCCTGATCTTCGAGAAAACCTCGACCCGGACCCGGTCCGCGTTCGAGGTCGCGGCGCACGACGAAGGCGGGCATGTCACCTATCTCGGCCCCGACGAATCCCAGCTGGGCTACAAGGAGTCGATGAAAGACACCGCCCGGGTGCTCGGCCGGATGTTCGACGGCATCGAGTACCGCGGATTCTCCCAGGAGTCGGTCGAAACCCTCGGAAAGTTCGCCGGGGTGCCGGTGTGGAACGGGCTCACCGACGCCTGGCACCCGACCCAGATGCTGGCCGACATGCTGACCATCACCGATCACTGCGGCAAGCCGCTGCCGCAGGTCTCGGTGTGCTACCTGGGCGACGGCCGCAACAACACCGCCAGGTCGCTGCTGGTGACCGGGGCCATGCTCGGCATGGACATCCGGATCTGCGCGCCCGCGGCGCTGCAGCCACCGCCCCGGGTCCGCGAAACCGCCCAGGACCTGGCCGGCGGATCGGGCGCCCGGCTCACCGTGACCGGCGAGGTAGGCGACGCCGTGGCGGGTGCGGACTTCCTGTACACCGACGTGTGGCTGTCGATGGGCGAGCCGGCCGAACAGTGGGACGCGCGGATCGACCAGCTGCTGCCCTACCAGGTCAACGCTGGCGTCATGGCGGCGACCCGCAACCCGGCGGTGAAGTTCCTGCACTGCCTGCCCGCGCTGCACAACCGTGATACCGAGATCGGGCGGCGGATCTATGACAAGCGCGGCCTGGACGCGCTGGAGGTCACCGAGGAGATCTTCGAGTCACCCGTGTCGGTGGTCTTCGATGAGGCGGAGAACAGGATGCACACCATCAAGGCCGTCATGGTGGCCACGATCCGGCCGCGGTCCTAGAGGCCGCTGCCGCGTGGACGGAAACGTGCTCCGGGACCTGGCCCGGCAGGCGGCGTCAGCTGCCGCCCGAGCCAGGGCCGGGAACGGCTCGTCCTGGCGGCCTCTGGCGGAAGGCTGAGACATGATGGATGCCCTGCCTATGATCACCGACACGATGGCCCGCGGGCGGCGCGCCCCATCCGGGCCGGGCCGCCCCCCGCCCTCCGCGGGTCCTGACGGGCCACCTCGAGCTGGGGGCCCGCCGGATCCGCTTGAGCCGCTGGCTCTGCTGTTCCGGGATCTGCGCAGCTCACCGGCGGGCCTGCCGGGCCGGGAGGCGGCCCGTCGGCTGGAGGTCTCCGGTCCGAACGAGCTGTCGCGCCGCGGTGGCCGCCGCTGGCCGGGCGAGCTGGCCCGGCAGTTCACCCAGCCGCTGGCGGTGCTGCTGGCGGTGGCCGCGGTACTGGCCTGGGTCAGCGGGACGCCGCGGCTGGGGATCGCGATCGTCGCGGTGATCTTCTTGAACGCCGGCTTCGCGTTCGCGCAGGAGATGCAGGCCGAACGGGCCGTCGAGGCGCTGGCCGCGTTCTTGCCCGAGCGCGCCCGGGTCCGGCGCGACGGGTCGGTGCGGCAGGTCGAGGCCCGGCTGCTGGTGCCCGGCGACGTACTGCTGATCGAGGAAGGGGACAGCATCTGCGCGGATGCCCGGCTGATGACCGGCACACTCGAGGTGGACATGTCCACCTTGACCGGCGAATCCGTGCCGGTCACCCGGTCGGCCGGGCCGGCCGAGGCCAGCGTGCCGCTGCTGCAGGCCAGCGACGTGGTCTTCAGCGGCACCGCCTGTACCGGCGGCCAGGCCGAGGCGCTGGTGACCGCGACCGGGATGCGCACCGAGCTGGGTCGGATCGCGGCGCTCAGCCAGCGGGCCGGGCCGGACCAGAGCCCGCTGGAACGCCAGATCACCCGTGCCACCCGGCTGATCGCGTTCGTCGCCGTCGGGGCGGGGATCGCGTTCTTGCCGATCGGCCTGGCCGCCGGGCTGGGCATGGCCTCAGCCGCCAGCTTCGCGATCGGCCTGCTGGTCGCCAACGTCCCAGAGGGTCTGCTGCCCACCATCACCTTGGCGCTGGCGGTCGGCGTGCGGGATATGGCCCGCCGCGGCGCCCTGGTCAAGCGGCTGTCGGCGGTCGAGACCCTCGGGTCCACCGCCGTCATCTGCACCGACAAGACCGGCACCCTGACCGAGAACCGGATGCACGTCAGCACCGTCTGGACACCAGACGGGCAGGCAGACATCGAGCCGGGCCAGCAGCCTGACCTGGGCCCGCTGGCCCGGATCGCCGCCGCGTGCAACAACGCCGACCTGCACGGCATCACCGGAAAGCCGGCCGGGGATCCCACCGAGCTGGCCCTGCTGGAGCTCGCCGCAAGCTGCGGCCTGGACGTCTCGGCTGCCAGCCGTGACCAGCGGCGCCGCCAGCTGTTCCGGTTCGACCCGCGGCTCAAGCTCATGACCACCATCGACGAGTTCGACGGCGGCCTGGCCGTGGACACCAAGGGCGCACCCGAACAAGTCCTGGCTCTGTGCACCACGATCCGCCGCGGCGGCCGGGAACTGCCCATCACCGCTGGGGACCGGGACCAGGCCGCCCGGGTGATGACCGGCTACGCGCGGCAGGGCCTGCGCGTTCTCGCTTTGGCCCACCGCGCGCTGCCCGCCGCGACCCCCGTCCCGGGCCGGCGCGAGGACGCCGAGCGGGACCTGTGCCTGACCGGGCTGACCGCCATGCTCGACCCGCCCCGGCCAGGCGTCGCGGCCGCGATCGAACAGGTCCACCACGCCGGCATCCGCGTCCACGTGGTGACCGGCGACAACGGGCTGACCGCCGCCGCCATCGCCCGCCGCGTCGGCATCGGCGCCGCCGGGATGACGGTGGTCTCCGGCAGCGAGCTGGACGCGATGACCGAGGACGATCTCGACTCGCTGCTCAGCTCCGGATCCGAAGTGGTGTTCGCGCGCAGTTCGCCCGAGGCCAAGCTGCGCATCGCTGACGCGCTGCGCGCCATGGGCCAGGTCGTCGCGATGACCGGCGACGGGGTCAACGACGCCCCCGCGCTGCGCCGGGCCGACATCGGCGTGGCGATGGGCCGCTCCGGCACCGACGTGGCCCGCGAGGCCGCCACGATGGTGCTCACCGACGACAATTTCGCCACCATAGCCGCCGCAGTCGAATCCGGCCGCCGCGTCTATGACAACGTCCGCAAGTTCATCTGCTACATCTTCACCCACGCCGTGCCCGAGGTCGTCCCGTTCCTGGTCTTCGCGCTGGCCGGCGGGTCGGTGCCGCTCCCGCTGACGGTCATGGAACTGCTGGCCATCGACCTGGGCACCGACACGCTGCCGGCGCTGGCGCTGTCCCGCGAGGCCGCCGAGCCAGGGTTGATGGACCGCCCGCCCCGGCCGCGCACCCAGGGCGTCATCAGCCGCGGGATGCTCGCCCGCGCCTGGGGGTTCCTCGGCCTGATCTCCGCGGCCCTGGTCATGACCGGGTTCTTCGTGACCCTGCAGCACGCCGGATGGCATCCGGGCGCGGCCACCGGGCCCGGCTCCCCGCTGAACCACGCCTACCACCAGGCCACCACCGTGGCCTGGCTCGGCATCGTCGCCTGCCAGATCGGCACCGCCTTCGCGGTCCGGACCGATCACGCCTCCCTGCGCTCGATCGGGGTCTTCTCCAACCGGTTCCTGCTCGGCGGCATCGCCTTCTCCCTTGCGTTCGCCGCCGCGCTGATCTACCTGCCCGCCTTGCACGGCGTGTTCGGCACCGCCGCCCTTTCCCCCGGCCAGCTCGCTACCGTCGTCCCCTTCCCGTTCATTGTCTGGGGCGCCGACGAGATCCGGCGCGCGCTCCTGAGGCACCACCGGGCCGGGCGCCAGATGGCGGAGCCCGCACCGGATGCGTCACGTTCCCCGGCAGGAATGCCGGGCTGATCAGGGACAGCACTGCCCCTACCGGCCCAACCCGGGCGAGCAACGACATCACCGCTGCTCACGGGTACCGTGTTACCGCCATCCGGTGCGCGACATCAAGGTGCCTTACCACGTAGCTGACTACCTGCCTGAGCTGGATGCGTCGGCGGGAGCTGAGCTCCTCGTGGTCGGCAGCAGCGGTCACTGCGGTTCGTCGAGGCCCGGCTCGGTCGGCCAGCATTGCGTGCACCACGCCACCTGCCCCGTCGTGGTGATCCGTGACCCGGTGACCGGCGCCGGGTAAACCTCCCAGGGCAGCCAACCGGGCGCGGGTGGCCGGGCCCCTGGTAACTGGCGGCGCTGCCAGCGGTCTGGCATCGTCAGATCGTGCCGGAAGATGACGGGGAGCTGTCGCGGGACGGGCGCGAGAGCCGGCCGGCGTCGGGCCAGGGCCCGCGGTCTGGTCAGGTATTCGCCGCCCTGGCCGTGCCGAATTTCCGGCTGTATTTCGCCGGGCAGGCGGTCAGCCTGGTTGGCACCTGGATGCAGGCGGTGGCGCAATCCTGGCTGGTGCTGCAGCTGACCGGGTCCGGCGCGCTGCTCGGCCTGGTGGCCGCAGCCCAGTTCCTGCCGGTGCTGCTGCTGGGCCCCTACGGCGGGCTGGTCGCGGACCGCGCCGACAAGCGCCGGCTGCTGCTGGTCACGCAGTCCGCCTTGGGGGTGCTCGCGTTGCTCCTCGGTCTGCTGACGGTCACCCATCTGGTCCGCCTGTGGATGGTGTTCGTCCTGGCAGCGGCACTGGGCATAGTGAACTCCGTCGATCAGCCGGGGCGGCAGGCCTTCGTCCCGGAACTGGTCGGCCGGGACCTGGTGCAGAACGCGGTCAGCCTCAACAGCGTTGTGACCAACGCCTCACGAGCGGTCGGTCCCGCGGTCGCCGGGGTGCTCATCGCCACGACCGGGACTGGCGTGTGTTTCCTGGCCAACGCGGGGAGCTTCGCGGCCGTCCTGGTGGCGCTGGCCCGCATCCGCGTGCAAGAGCTGCACCCCGCGCCGCCCGCCCGGCGGGAAGCCGGGCAGCTGCGGCAGGGCCTCCGGTATGTCCGCGGCACGCCCGGGCTGCTGGTGCCGCTGCTGATGATGGCGCTGGTGGGGACCCTGGCATATGAGTTCCAGGTCTCCTTGCCGCTGCTGGCCCGCGTCAGCCTGCACGGCGGGGCCAGCACTTACGGGTTCCTGACCGCTGCCATGGGTGCCGGCGCCGTGGCCGGCGGGCTGGTCGTCGCCGCCGTGGCCAGGAGCGGCCTGCTGCCGTTCACCGTGGCCGCGGCCGGTTTCGGGGTGGCGATCCTCGCCGCCACGCTGACCCCCTCGCTGCCCGGTGAACTGGCCGCGCTTGCCGTGGTGGGCTTCTTCAGCACGGCGTTCATGGCCACCGGCAACACCACGCTGCAGCTCACCGCCGATCCCCGGTTTCGCGGCCGGGTAATGGCGCTGTGGTCGGTGACGTTCACCGGCAGCACCCCGATCGGCGGGCCGGTCATCGGGATAGTAGCCGACCGCCTGGGCCCCCGGTACGCGCTCGGGATCGGCGCCATCGCCTGCCTGGCTGCGGCCGTCATCGGCGCGCTCGCCATCAGCCGCATGCCCCCCGCCGACCGGCACGCCCGGCGGCCCCGCGAGCTCGACTGGCCCGCCTACCAGCAGGCACACGAAACCAACGGGTAACCGCCCGCACCTGACAGCCCTCGCCACCGGTGGATGGAGACATCATGCAGGCACGGTCACACAACGGGCAGGTCGGGACGAACGTCCCGGCCAGCTGTGCCTGCGGCTCCTGTGCCTCCGACCGGTTTGGCGGACCATATCAGCTGGGGAGCGTATGACCATCGTGCTCCCCTGGTGGAGGACGTCATGTCGGATCTCAACTCCCTGTTGTCCAGAGCGGCGGCTGATCACGGTGACCGCCCGGCGGTGCGCCTGGATGACCTGGTGCTGACCTACTCGCAGCTGCACGACGCCGCGGGCCGGGTGATGGCCCTACTGACGTCGCTGGGAGTAGGGCCGGGGGACCGGGTCGGCATCATGCTGCCGAACGTGCCCGCCTTCCCGGTCGCCTTCTACGGCGCGCTGGGCGCGGGCGCCATCGTCGTGCCGATGAACCCGCTGCTCAAGAACCGCGAGGTCGCCTACTATCTCGGCGACTCGGGCGCCAAGGTCCTGTTCGCCTGGCATGAGGCGGCAACCGAGGCCGGCAAGGGCGCCGCCGGGACCGGCACGCAGGTCCTCGAGGTCGACGCGCCTGGCATCGACGCGCTGCTCGCCGGGCTCGCTCCCGTGCCGTCGGCCGCGGACCGGGCCGGCGACGACGACGCGGTGATCCTGTACACGTCGGGAACCACGGGCCGACCCAAGGGCGCCGAGCTGACACATGCGAACCTGACCCGTAACGCCGAGCTCGCGTCGGCCGAGTTGCTGAACGCCGACCCGAATGACGTCAGCCTCGGCTGCCTGCCGCTGTTCCATGTGTTCGGGCTGACCGCCTGCCTGAACGCCGCGATCGCCGCCGGAAGCTGCCTGACGCTGCTGCCCAGGTTCGACGCGGGCAAGGCCCTGGACATCTTCGGCCGCGACACGGTGACCATCTTCGCGGGCGTGCCGACGATGTACGCGGCGATGCTGCACCACCGCTCCGCTGCCACCGCCGATACCTCGTCCCTGCGGACCTGCATCTCCGGCGGCGCATCCATGCCGCTGGAGATCATGCGCGGATTCGAGCAGGCCTTCGGGTGCACCATCCTGGAGGCCTACGGGCTGTCGGAGACCTCCCCGCTGGCCTCGTTCAACCACCCGGACCGGGGCCGCAAGCCTGGATCGATCGGCACCCCGGTGGCGGGGGTGGAGATGCGGGTCGTGGGGCACGACGGCACCGGACTGCCGACCGGGCAGGTCGGCGAGATCGCCATCCGCGGGCACAACGTGATGAAGGGCTACTGGGGCAAGCCCCATGCCACTGCCCAGGCGATCCCGGACGGCTGGTTCCGCACCGGCGACCTGGCCAGGACCGACGAGGATGGCTACTTCTTCATCGTGGGCCGCCAGAAGGACCTGATCATCCGGGGCGGCTACAACGTCTACCCGCGCGAGGTCGAGAACGCCCTGCACGAGCACCAGGCCGTCGCCCAGGTCGCCGTCATCGGCATCCCGCATACCGAGCTGGGCGAGGAAATCGGCGCCGCCGTCCAGCTCAAGCCCGGCACCACCGCCACGCCAGCCGAGCTGCGCGCGTTCGCCAGGGAACGGGTAGCGGCCTACAAGTATCCGCGCCACGTCTGGTTCGTCCGCGAGCTGCCCAAGGGCCCCACCGGCAAGGTCCTGCACCGCGAGGTACAGCCGCCCCGCGAGCTGCTGCCCTGACGTCACAGTGCCCGCCGGCGGCCGGGGTCTGCCGAGATCAGAAGGGTCCGGTGAGTTCGCCGAGCGTTCCGGTGAGCCGGAGGTTCCCGGAGTAGCCGACGGCGTGCCGGAACCGTTTCCCCAACCCTCCCTGCCGACGCCGAGGGCGCTGACCAGGCCAATCAGCGTGATGGCCACCACCACTAGGCCCAGGATCTGCACGATGGTGAGAATCGTGGTTTCGGCTACGGTGAGCTGTGCCCGCGGAACGTATGCCCTCAAGGCGCATCCCGGTCGACGGCCACATCTCAGGGCAGCCCCTTTGTCTGCAGCGCACGCAGGTCTGCTACCGATGGGGACGGCCGCGGACACGATCAGCTGTTCGCTGGCCAGCTGCCTGGCACGCTTGATAAGGGCCGCCCGGTTCACGTGCGCGGGGTGCGGGGTGACAGGCTGGCCAGAGAAAGTGCGGCAAGGGCGGGCTCCCGCCGTGATGGCGGGCGCTGGTCCGGGACGAAGAAGGTCACGATGGCGCAGGGCACGGTGAAGTGGTTCAACGGCGAGAAGGGCTACGGCTTCATCGCTGTGGAGGGCGGTCCGGATGTTTTCGTGCATTTCAGCGCGATCACCGGTGACGGCTACCGCAGCCTCGAGGAGGGGCAGAAGGTCGAGTTCGATATCACGAGGGGCCAGAAGGGCCCCCAGGCGGAGAACGTCACGGTCATCGGCTGACGGACCAGCCGGTGTCACCGGCCCGGGCGAGGCGTGACTCCCCCGGGCCGACGCCCGGTACGCCCGGCGCGGGGTATCGGCCCCGGCGCCAGCCCCGGGTGATGACCGGGTGGCCGACGCGCTCTCCGGGCTGTCCGCGGCAGGCACCGGCCCATTCCGGCCCCGGGAACCCCGCAGGTCAGTAACGGGGTACGATAGCGCGTCGCCGGGACATGGCCGCCGCCTCGGCGCGGGTTCAGACGCCGGCAGCGCCAGCGCGGCCGCCCTGCCTACACCACTCGTCACTGAACGCGGTGACGGGTCCGCCCACGCGGGCGAGTTTCCCCGCGACCCCGGCTTGCCCGAGGCACGGCGCGGACCGGCTCGCCAAACAGCTGTCCAGGGCCGGAATCGACGCCGCGGCTATCCACGGCGACCGCAACCAGGAGCTGGCCGCTGACGGCCCTGATAAGGGCATGCAGGCGAGCAGCATCGCCGGGGTTACCCCGAAAACCCCACCCACCGGCGCCGGGGGACCAGCCCGGACAGTGCCACTTGCCAGCGGCGCGTTCAGCTGCGTCGGCCCGGGCTGCGGACGCGACAGGCTGCCCGGCCTACCGCTCAAGCGGACGCGAGCCTGGTGCTCAGGGTAGTTCCTAGTTTCCGTAACGAACGAGCACCTCGGCGGTGCAGGCCGGCTTGCCACCGTCCGAACGCTCGAACGTCACGGCGAAGGTCACCTGCAGGCCGCCGGTGACGTCCTCGACCGCGTCGCACCTGACGAGCGCACGGATGCTGCTGCCGGTCCGCAACGGCGCGGGGAAGCGCACCTTGTTCAGCCCGTAGTTGATCGTGACGGTGGCGTCGGGCACCTCGAGTACCTGCTGCAGCGCCCAGGCCGCAAGCGAGAGGGTGAGGAAGCCGTGTGCGATCGTGCCGCCGTACGGGCTAGCTGCCGCCCGCTGCGGGTCAGTGTGAATCCACTGGTGATCGAGGGTCGCCTCGGCGAACTGGTTGACCTGCGTTTGCGTCACCTCATGCCAGGGGGTGGCGCCCAGTTCCTGGCCGACGTGGCCGCGCAGCTCGTCGATCTTGAGAGTAAGTACTGCCATCGTCCTGCCTTAGCGTTCGGAAGTAGCAGAGCAACTGGCGCGATCATGACACCAAAGCGGGCAGATTACCAGGGATCTTTGTCCGAAGTTACGGGTGCCGAGTTAGGTCTGTGTCTCGCCAGCGCAGGCCCGGCGGCTCGCCGCGCCGCATGCCGGTGCAGGCGAGGACGCACCAGGCCGCGTGCAGCTCACTGTTGTCCTTACTCCAGGCCGGGCTGGCGGGCATCCGGAGCGTCCGGCATGGTAAGCACATAGCACTGCCTTGCCCGGTGGCGCTGACCGGGATGAAGTGAGGTTGTCGTGGACCAGTTGCTGACCGGGATGCGGATCGTCGAGGGCTCCGCATTCGTCGCCGCGCCCTTGGGCGGTATGACGCTCGCGCAGCTCGGCGCCGACGTGATCAGATTCGACCCCATCGGCGGCGGGCTCGACGCCCACCGCTGGCCGGTGACCGCTAAGGGACGGAGCCTGTTCTGGGCGGGCATGAACAAGGGAAAGCGTTCCATCGCCATCGACATCCGTTCACCGCGAGGGCGGGACCTGGTTGCCGCGCTGATTGCCGCGCCCGGACCCGATGCCGGCTTCCTGCTGACGAATCTTCCCGCCAAGGGGTGGCTGTCGTACGACGCGCTTCGTGCTCAGCGGCCCGACATCGTCATGGTGACCATTGTCGGCAACCCCGACGGCTCCTCCGCTGTGGATTACACCATCAACCCGGCGACCGGCTTCCCGTGGGCCACCGGACCGATGAACACGTCCTACCCGGTCAACCATCTGCTGCCCGCATGGGATGCGATCACTGGCACTCTCGCGGCGGCCACCGTGCTTGCCGCGGACCGGTGGCGGTCCCGGACCGGCCGTGGCCAGAAGGCCCAGATCGCTTTGTCCGATGTCGCCTTCGCGATGGTCGGCCACCTCGGCAAGATCGCCGAAGTGCAGATCAACGAGACGGAGCGGCCCAAGTACGGCAACTACCTGTACGGCGGATTCGGACGGGATTTTCTCACCCGCGACGGCCACCGGATCATGATTGTCGCGCTGACCTCGCGACAGTGGCAGGCGTTGTGCGAGGCGACCGGGCTGGCGGAGGGATTTGTGGCAGTGGAGCACCTGCTGGGAGTCGACCTCGGCAAGGAGGGCGACCGGTTCATCGCCCGCGAGCAGATCGGGGCGCTACTCAAGCCGTGGGTTCTGCAGCGCACGGTGGAGGAAGTAAGGGCGTCCTTTGATCAGCACGGTGTGTGCTGGGGGCCCTATCAGACCTTCCGGGAGCTCGTGGAGAACGACCCCCGCTGCTCAACGGCGAACCCCATGTGGGCCCAGATCGAGCAGCCAGGACTCGGCACGTACCTCATGCCCGGCTCGCCGGTGACATTGAGCGATCTGCCCCGCACGCCCCCCCGGCCGGCGCCGCTGCTTGGCGAACACACCGACGAAGTCCTCGCCGAGATCATCGGACTGTCGGCCCTCGAGATCGGCAAGCTCCACGATGGCGGCATCGTCGCGGGACCCGAACCGCTCGACTAGCCCTCGTCAGCTCCTGCCACTGATCAGCCGCCATTCCCGGCCGCCGCACGCCTGGCCGGCATCGACGTCGTCAGCTGCTCTGAGCACCAGCAGGCGGTCCAGCTCGCGGCCGCCCACCCGCTCGCCCGGTACCACGCGATCGAAGTACGCCCGTTCGAGAACGGGTGACCACGCCCGCCATGCGGTAGAAGTTAATGACTCTGTGTCACGGCCGGTAGCTGCGCGCAGCGGCGGCCGTGTGCACGCCGCGCTGGCCGCGCACCCGCTCATGCCGGCCGTGCTGACCAGCCCGCGCCGATCGCGGAAATAGTTCTCGGGGGGTGTCCGGCCAGGTGTGGACTGGTTGATTGGTGTGCATGTGCTCGATGTAGCGCTGGGTCATCAGCCGGAGCGTCCCGAGGCGGTCGGCTCCACTGCGCTGGGTGAGGGCCGCGACCGTGTCTATCTGCCAGGCGGCACCGGTCCGGCCGGTAAGGCAGCGCTGCTCAATGATTCCCAGCAGACGCTCGGCGTGTACCGAGTTGACGCCCCAGCGGCCAAGTCCCTCGCGCGCCAGCGGCAGCAAGTGGCGGAGTACGAGCTCGGCTGCTGGCGCTTCACCGGTACCCGGCCAGTAGAGGCGCGCGCCGAGGCCGTGGCGCGCGGCCTCATGAAGGTTGTCAGCCGCGGTCGCGAATGACATCTGGGTCCAGACCGGATGCTGTGCCTCGGCGAGGGTACGGACGAGTCCGTAGTAGAACGCCGCGTTGGCCATGACGTCCGCGACTGACGGGCCTGCCGGGAGGACCCGGTTCTCTACCCGCAGGTGCGGCACGCCGTTGACGACGGCGTAGACCGGGCGGTTCCAGCGGTAGATCGTCCCGTTATGCAGGCTCATCTCGGCCAGCTGCGGGCACGCCCCGCTGTCGAGTACCGCTAGCGGATCCTCATCGTCACAGATCGGCAGCAGGGCCGGAAAATACAGGAGGTTCTCCTCGAACAGGTCGAACACCGACGTGATCCAGCGCTCGCCGAACCAGACTCGGGGCCGCACGCCCTGCTGCTTCAGCTCATCCGGCCGGATGTCCGAGGCCTGCTCGAACAGCGTAATCCGGGTCTCGTGCCACAGCTGCCTGCCGAACAGGAACGGCGAGTTGGCTGCCAGAGCCACCTGCACGCCCGCGATCGCCTGCGCGGCGTTCCAGTAATTCGCGAAGGCGTCCGGGCCGACCTGGACATGAAGCTGCACGCTGGTACAGGCGGCATTGGGAGTGATGCTGCCCGCGTGCGTGAGGAGCTTTTCGGCGCCGTCGATCTCGATGCGTACGTCCTCTCCCCGCGCCGCGAAAAACTGCTCGTTAAGCAGCCGGTAGCGCTCGTTGGCCGACAGGGTTCCCGCATGGGTGTCATGTTCGGCCAGCGTCGGCAAGATGCCGATCATGACGAGGCTGCTGCCGGTACCGCGGGCCCTGGCGTCCGCGGCATTGAGGCTGCCACAGATCTCCTGCTCCAGGTCCGCCAGACCATCACCACCAAGCTGCCAGGGCGGCACGTTGATCTCGAGATTGAACTGCCCGAGCTCGGTCGTCCAGGCGACCGGATCCGCGATCGCCTCTAGCACATCGGCGTTGCGCATGGACGGGGCCGCGTGCTCATCGACAAGGTTCAGCTCGATCTCTAGCCCTACCTGCTCGCGATCGGCCTCGAACAGCCGCTCGCGCAGCATACGGGCGAGCACGTCCAGCGAGCGCCGCACCTTCGCGCGGTACCTGCGCCTGTCCTCGCCGCTGATCTTGATCGCCTGAATGTCACGACCCATGAGGCTCCGCTCAACGAGATAGGGAGACCAGGTGCCCTCTAGGCACCTTCAGTACGCGTTCGCACGCCACCAGAACTGTCATCCGCGAGTAGCCGGCCAGTCCTCAAGCGGGCGCTCTCGTCACGAACCCACAAGCCGACAAGGCCACGCAGGTGCGTGACGAACTGGTCGTGCTCGTGGGCCGGATAAACGGACCGTACCGTCTGGATCAGTAGCCGGTCGAAGTCAGGACCAGCCACCCAGTCCAGGACGATCTCATCGACATGCGGGAGCCGGCTAGCGCAGAAGTCGCGGTAACGCTCTACCTCGAAGTAGTCGTCGGCGAGATCCCGGTATGCTTCCAGCTTTTCCGCATAGGACGCGCCAGCGCGGTCAGCGATCTCGAAGAACCGGTCAGTCTCCAGGTCCAGCTTGGCCCGCCGGCCCGTCACCAGCACAAAAACGCACCATTTGACCAGTGCCTTGACCGCCCAGGGGAAGTAGTAGTGCAGGCTGGTCAGCGCGACATCAGGGCACGCGTTGGCGTAGTCGATAGGGTAAACCTCGCCGCCCTTCACCAGGGTCTCGCACGAGTTGAACTCCCACCGGAAGAAGACGTTGACCAGCCGCCCGATCGTCACCACCTCCGCGTCGGCCCGCGGGGACAAGAAGTCGTGGTCAACCGCGTAGCGCAGGTGCATAGGCTGGTCCGGCCGAAATCGCATGACCATCGTCTCGGCGCCTATCGACAGCGAGCGGGCGAAGACATCGTAGTCGTCGATGGCCTTCTGCAGGTGCATGAGCATCTCACCGCTGGCGTCGTAGGCGGCGTGCAGCTCGGCCGGGTTGCGGATATGGGAGACGCCGCGCCAGGCGCCGCCGTCGTAGGGCTTCATGAACAGCGGGTAGCCGATCCCCCGGGCGATGGCGTCCAGGTCGAAGGGCCTGTTGTAGCGGGCCGCGGTATAGGCGTAGCGGGCGTTGTTCACCGGGTTCTTGTACGGCACGAGCACCGTGTCCGGCACCTTGAGCCCGAGACGCATCATCGCGCAGTAAGCGGCGTGCTTCTCCATGGACTGGAAGGTGAAAGGGCTGTTCAGCAGGTACACGCCGTCCATCAGGGCGACCTTCTTCAGCCATTCCCTCGGGTGGTAGTACCAGTAGGCGAGCCGGTCGACGACCAGGTGGTAGCCAGGCCGGTAGCGCAGGCTGAATGGCTCGATGGGGATCCGCTCACAGTCGAAGGCGTGCTGGCTGCCGCCCGTGCCCGCGACCGGGCCTAGCCGGCGCAGGATCTCCTCGAACGCTGCCGGCCAATCCTCTTCGGTACCGAGCAGCAGCCCGATCAGGTGCCTGGTGGCTGTCAATGGAGGCTCCCGCCCTCAGCGCAGGAGACGAACTCCACTGCCTCGGTGCCAGCCAGTCGTGGCACGTCGGCATGCGCAATCTCGGCCATGGTCGAGGTCCCCCTGCGCAGTGAAAAAGATGCTTCTGGCAGCTCCGTTGAACGGCCCCACTGTCACAGAGGAGGAAAGGCAGCGCCTGATACAGGCTTCGCGGTACCGACCACGGAAGCACCCAAGCGGGCCTGCTCCAGCTCGCGCCGGCGGGTCCCGCCTCGGCGCCACGCAGTTCATTCCAGCACGGCATCAGGGCAGTCCGGCATCGCCCACCTGCTGGTGTTCTTGGACATAGTGCCTGCACGTGACACAGTGGCTAGCTAGCCTGAACGGCTCGAGAGGAAGCTAAGAAGCGGGACTGGCCTCAGGCGCATGTTCGCCGTGACGGTGCACCGCGGGAGGCGGGGTTGCTACGTGAGCCGTTCACTCACTCGACGGTAACGACCGGCTGGCGGCGGGATTCCTTTTCGGCGGCTGGTCATGGTAACACGCTCTGCCTCTGACGGATTGCCAGGGCCGGAACTGGCCGGTCGGCGTCTCCTGCTGGCCGGCGCTCGGCCGCCCTGTGGGGCAATGGCGATCCTGGAACGCTCGGCCCGATCAGCGTCTGGGCGCGCGGCGGCCCTGTTCGCGGTGATCGCCGGGGCGTACGTGGTGGGCGCGGAACTGGCGTGGCATCACTTCAGCTCGGGCCTGGCGTTCGGTTACCCCCCGTCCGGGGTCGACGTGGCGGTCCTGCTGCTGATAGCGCGGCGGCGCTGGCCGGTGGTGATCGCCGCGATCGTTGTCAGCGAGGTCAGTGTCGATCTGCAACACCGCCTGACGCTCTCCGTGGCGCTGGCGGCGGCTTTGGCCAACGCGGTGGAGCCGGTGACCGGCGCGTCGTTCGTCCGCTGGTTCTGCGGAGGACGGCGGCCGGACCTCACGACCCGCCTGGGTCTGGGCAGGTTCGTATTGGGCGCCGCGGTACTCGGGCCGGTGGTGGGCGGGCCGATCGGGGCCACTGTGAGCTGGGCGAGCAACGGCGGCTGGTGGCCGGGGCTGGTACTGCAATGGTGGGCCGGGGACGGAATCGCGGTGCTGGTGATCGGCGGCACGTTGCTGCTACTGGCGCAGCGGCGGTCACTGGTGTCCTCGCGACGGCTCGAATTGGCGCTGGTGGTCCTGCTCGCCGCCGGGCTCTCGGTCGTGGCATTCCGCTTCGGCGGACCGTCCAGCCTGTTGTTCTTGCCTATCCTGGCGTGGGCGGCGTTCCGGCTGGATGACCTAGGTGTGGTTCTCATCGGCGCGGCGTTCGCGGCGGTGGCCAACTACATGACGGCGGCCGGGTACGGCGAGTTCGCTCATCTGGGGCTGTCGTCCCCGGCTTCGGTGGCCGTGACGCAGGCCTATATCGCCTCGGTCGTCCTAGTCGGCTGGGTGCTGGCTCAGGAAGTCGCGGGCCGCATGTCGGCGGTGCAGGACCGGGACAGCGCACAGCTGGAGCGAGCGATGGCCGAGGCCCGGCGGGAGGCCGCCGAGCTGGGTGCGGTACTTGCTGATGCCGCTACGGTCAGCTCCGTCGGCGAGCAGGTGTCTGCCGCGGTCCGCGCCCGGCTGGACGCTATGCACGTCGTGATCGGCCTGCTGGCCGCCGACGGACGCCGGTTCGAGCCGCTCGCGGGCGATGACGCTGCCGCGCAGGTGGCGATCATGTCAGCGGAGTGGACGATCGATTCCGACGGGCCGGGCCCGCGCGCAGTCCGGGACCGCACTCCTGTGTACCTGTCCGACCTGAAGTCGCCAGGCACGCGGATCAGGTCCGCGGCGGCGCTTCCGTTGCTCACCGAGGTCGGCGCCCTCGGTTATCTCGGCGTATGGTGGGCCGGGCCGCATGAAGCGACCGCCGCGGAACGCGAGTATCTGCAGAGCATGGCCGAGACGACGAGCCGTGCCCTGGAGCGGGCCCGGCTCCGGCAGGCCGAGCGGCGCGAGCACAATGTACACCGACGGGCTGATCGAACGGCGCGGCGAGGATCTCGAGGAAGGCATAGCCCGTGTCGCCGAACGATTGCAGGCATGGCAGCCCGGCGCGCCGCTCGGTAGCCTTTGCGATGAGTTGATCGCATCCTTCGCCGCCGAACCCCAGCTCGACGACATGTGCGTGCTGCCGTCTCCCGGCCGGGACCGGACCGGGCGCAGGGCGACGTGTTCTGAGCGGCGCTCCCGGGCACCTCCGGCGGGCTCCGGCTTTCCCGGCCAATCGGATGCCTGCGACCAGCTAAGGGGAACCGTATCGGTGAAGCATGCTATGAGCTACCCTGGCCAGTTGGGCGAAGCACACGGTGGAGGTTCTCCTTATGCAGGTTCCAGGCCTGTTTTATAACGCTAAGACCTTCAAGGACGTGCCGGCCGGCACGGTGATCTTCGAGGAGGGAGCGAGCGGGACGGAGATGTTCGGTGTCGTGGACGGAGAGGTGGAGGTGCGACTGCCCAATGGCACGGTTCGCAGGCTCGGTCCGGATGACACGTTCGGTGAGATGGCCATCATCGACTCCTCCCCCCGAAGCGGTACGGCTGCCGCAGTGACAGATACCAAGCTGGCCGTGATCGACCGGAACAAGTTCCTCTTCCTCGTCCAAGAGACGCCGATGTTCGCGCTGCAGGTGATGTCGAGTATGGCTAAGCGCCTTCGCGCCGCTGAGACGAGCTGATAACCCTCCCACCTCGCACCGAGATGGGAGAAGATCTCCTCGGCCCGCCAGGCGTCTCGACGTCGTGACCGGCTTGGGAACACGCTCGGCGCTATGGCTGACAGCGTCGTCCGGCCTGCCGCGCGGCTACGGGACCGACTCGGCCGCCCGGCGCTGGCGAGGGTGCGGAGCTTGGTCCACTCCGCGTGCAGGGTCTGGCTTCCGTGCCGGCCAGGATCCCCCTACGAATGTCATCACCTGCACGGAGGCGCGGTCGAGCCACTGCTCGTCATCCACCAGGCACAGCAGCGGCTGCCCGGCCGCGCTCCAGTACGCCACGTTCCGGGGTCCGGCCGACAAGGCGCGCAACGCGTCCGCTGGTTGCGGACGCCGGCTTCGACACGATCGTAACGTTAGCCCGGCCCTTATACGGTTAGCCACTGGCGGGCACCACCGCGGACCGGCGCGACCCGTGTTCTGCAAATGCGCGAAAACGAGCGATTAAGAGCCTCGCTGGTAGAAAATAGTGCCTGGCGCGGAGCGTGACGCTTGCTCCGGCATCGGATTGATTTCGGATATTGGCGTCGATACCGGCCAGAAGCGACGTACAGGAGCGGGGTCCGCGTCACGCGGCAGCGGAAGGCGCGCGATCGTTCGCTGCCACGCCGGCGGGCGCGGAATGAGCGCGGGGAGGCGGACAGTGGGTAAGCACACCAGGGCCGAATGCCGGCCAGACGCGTCCGGCGTCATCTCCGAGGAGCCATCCGCCCTGCCGAATGCCCGGCTTTTCAGCTACCGGGCGGCCGTTGGCGACCTCGTCAGGGAAGCGGGCACGCGGCTGCGACCCTCCGGCCCGGGTTCGGCCGAGGGGTTTGTCGGCGAGCACCTCAGGCGGCCGGAATTCACGTCCGTGCTCTCCCGCCTCGAGGGGGGTATGGATGCCGTCGCAGCCCGCCTCACCCGTGACATCGACGACTACCAGCCCAGCACGCGCAGCTCGGCGAGCAACCTGCCGGCCTTCATCCGGATCTTCCTGCTTTCCCAGATCGACTCGGTGTGGTGGAGCGAGGCGGCTCCTTTCGTTTCGGACAGTGACGTGCTGCGTTCGGCCGAACTGGTGGATCTAAGCCCGCTCAGGTCGGCGAAGATGCTGCAGTTCCAGTACCGTACCCAGGCGACCGGGCTGCCCGGCCGGGCCCGGGACTGGGCCCAGCGGCAGGCGCTGCCCGCACTTCGTCCCCGTACCGCGGGACTGCGCTTCACGCGTTCGCGGCCCGCGGTTGTCGCCGTGGTCAACCAGATCGCCGGCGAACTCGCCACCGCGCTGCCGCCGCGAAGTCCTCGACTATGGGTGACCAGCATGGTACGTAGCGTTGAACACCAGCATCGGCTCCGCGCTCTGGGGTACGCCGCTGTACTGCCGAGCTCGCATTGCGTCGGCTTCGCCTGCGACGTGGAGATGCACTGGTTCCGCCGGTTCGACCAGGACAATCTGCTGGCCCGGCTGCTGCTTGAACGGCAGGAGGCGGGCCAGCTCAACGTCATCGACGAAGGCCAGGCCTGGCATTTGTGCGTCAACCCGCTTGCCTGCGATGAACTGCTGGCCGGTTACGACGCGCAGCTGGCCGACCGATAGCACCAGCCGGGAAAGGGTTTCGACATGTGCGGTATCGCCCTCATCATCGGGCCGGACCCGAGCCGAACGGTCTTCGACTCGATGCTGGATGCCATCGCATCACGGGGAGAAGTGCGGGAGACGCTCAGTGATGGTCGGCACTACCTTGGCACCCAGCGGCTGAGAATCGTCGATCGCGAGCGGGCCATCCAGCCATGGCACTCGCCCGACGGCCGATGGGCGGTTTGCTACAACGGCGAGGTCTACAACTTTCGTTCGCTGCGGTCAGAGCTTGCCGCCCTCGGCCACGAGCTACGCACTGACAGCGACACCGAAGTGATCCTGGAAGCCTTCCTGGAGTGGGGGGAACGGGCGGTACACCGGCTGCGGGGCGAGTTCGCGTTCGCCGTCGCCGACCGGGCCGCCGACCGGGTCTACCTGGCTCGTGACCCGCTCGGGGTCAAACCGCTCTACTGGTCCCGGCACGATGGGCATCTGTACGTGGCATCGGAACTGAAGGCGCTCGTTCCCGCGGGGGGGCGAGTCAGCGAGATCCCTCCGGGCCACCACGGCTGGGCAAGCCCCATCGGGGATCCACGCGTCACCGCGTACGTCGACCTGCTGACCATGGGCGACGACGACGAGCCCGTCACCGGCGTGGGCGAGGCCGCGGAGCTGGTACGGACCACGCTGGAAGACAGCATCCGGGTCCGGCTCGACACCGATCTCACGGTCGGAGTCATCCTCTCCGGCGGCCTGGACAGCACGCTGACGCTGCTGCACGCACGGGACATGCACCCCAAGTGCGTGGCGTTCACGATCGGGACTCCGGGCAGCGACGACGTGTCGTATGCCCGCCGCGTGACACGTGAACTCGGTGTCGATCACGAGGTCATCGAGGTGGCTCCGGGCGATATCCGTCGTCCGGATATCCGGGAGGCCATCCGGCTGTCCGAGCTCACCGAGTACGGCGATGTCATCAACGCCGTGATCTCCCGGCTGCTCTTCGCCCGGGTCCACAGCTGCGGCATCAAGATGGTGCTGTGCGGTGACGGTTCGGATGAACTGTTCGGCGGCTACGAGATGTACCGCCAGCCCGACCCCGCGCTGCGGCAGCGCTTGTTCCAGCACAAGCTGAACAACCTGGGGCGGACCGAACTGCAGCGGGTGGACCGCACCAGCATGGGCCAGGGCGTGGAAGTGCGGGTGCCGTTCCTCGATCTGGCGCTTGTCAGGCTGGCGATGCGCCTGCCCATCGACCTGAAGCTTCGCGACGGCCAGGACAAATGGATCCTGCGGCACGCCTTTGCCGACATCTTGCCGGGCTACGTGCGCCAGCGCCCGAAGAACCCGTTGTCGCACTCATCCGGTCTGCACGAGCGCGTCCGCCTGTACCGGTCCCAGTTTCCTGGCATCTACCGCTCGTTCGGATACGACCGGCTCGGCCCGATGCGCCGGGACTTCTCGATCGTGCTCGAGGAACACGGCCTTGACTTGGACCGGGCCTTGGATGACATCGACACCCGGCCGGACTACTCGATGGCCGACCACGCTCGTGACCTGGCCGGAGCGCTCCGCTGGAACGCTGTCGACGTGCTACGACGGCGAAACGGCCCGAAGGCGGCCTCCGCGTAATGGCGCAGCCGCAAGCGGCGGGGCGTGCACCCGGACCGTTCGGAATGAAAGTAGACGATCTCGCGCCCGTCCGCCAGCCGGCTGCTGGACTTCCAGATTGATTGCGTGCCCCAATCGGGTTGATCCCGAACGGGCCGGCTTCCCGCGTCCGCGGACCGTTGACTGCCCGGCCGGTCAGCACCGGCGGCGCGCGGCCAGGTACCGGGTCAGGTGATCGATCACCTGGTGCGCGTCGTCCTCGATGCCGCAGATGAACGTGGACCTGCGCCGCCGCAGCACGGGAAGCCCCAGCGCGTAAAGACCGGGGCTGGCGGCCACGCCGCCCTCGTGCCGCAGCTGGCCCTTCGCGTCGAGGGCGGGCACGTCGAGCCATCGGTAGTCAGGCCGGAAACCCGTCGCCCAGACGACCGCGCGGATCTCGCCGCTTCGCAGGTCGAGCTGCAGCCGCGCCGACGCGGGCGGGCGGGTCGGCGCGGGGCGCTCCGGCGGGTCGAACTCCGCGTCGCGTCCGCTCGTCAGGGCCCACTCGTCGAACGTGTCCAGCAGGCGCCTCATCTTGAGGTCCGCGAGCGAGAACATGTTGCGCAAGCCGCCAGAGAATAGCGCGCGGCCGTCACGGACCGCCGCCCAGCGGCCCACGGTCTCGACGCCCAGCGCGGCGAGCGCGCTGAGATCGAGCGTCGCCCGCTCGGGAGTCCCGACGAGCTGGGGCGAAGGCAGCCGCCGGGCCCGGTTGAGATCGTCGATCTCGTCGTATCGCTGGTCCCACAGGCCCGACGCATCCATCCACCACAGCACGTCGCGGCCGCGGTACGTGCGCGGCAACCGCACGTGCTCCCCCACCGAGAGGGTCACCGGCCGCCCCGACCGCTGCAGCTCGGCCGCCAGCTGCACGCCGGTCGCCGACGCTCCCACGACGAGCACGCCGCCGTCGGGGAGCTTGGCGGGGTCGCGGTAGTCGAACGGCGTCAGCTGTTCGACGGACGCCGGTACCGCATCGGCGAAAGGCGGCACCGATGGCTGGTTGAAGGCGCCGCTCGCGAGGACCAGCGCCTGGCAGCGAAGCTCGCCGTGCGTCGTCGTCACGTGGTATCCGTCGTCGGCGCGCCGCACCGACGTCACGGTCGTGCCGGTCCGGACGGGGGCGCGCGAGACCGCGGCGAAGCGCTCGATGAACTCGGTCACGTCCCCCATCGTCATGTAGCCGTCCGGGTCCGGGCCTTCGTAGCGAAGGCCCGGCAGGCGGCTTAGCCAGTTCGGGGTGAGCAGCCGCAGCGAATCCCAGCGTTCGCGTCGCCAGGAGTTCGCCACCTCGCCGCGCTCGAGCACGACGTGGTCGATCGACCGGTCGCTGAGAAAGCGGCTCGCGGCGAGGCCTGACTGCCCCGCGCCGACGACGGCCGCGGTTACCCGCTCGATGGCTTGGTCCCCCCAACCCCCCAGGCGACTTCGACGGTGACGTTCGTCGGGTTCGTCAGGGCGTCGAACACGGCGGAGCGCTTCTGGGACTGGGCCACCAGCGCCTCGATGTCCTCCTTCGACGCGTCCGCGTCAATGGTGAACGTCACCTTGACGTCATTGAAGCCGTTGCGGACATCGCTGTCGGCACCGAGGATCCCGCGGACGTCGTGTGCGCCTTCGACCGTCGAAGTGACGGAGTACAGCTGGATGCCGCGGTTCTGCGCGACGGAGGCCACGCCCGCCGTGAGGCAGCTGGCCAGGCCGACGAGGAGGTACTCGATCGGGGTGATGCCGTTGTCCTCCGCCGCGAAGACCTCGGGGTGGTCGGCCTCGAACACCGACTCCTCCTTGTGGTCGTGCTCCTCGCCGAGGCCGAAGAAGCTCTGCACCTTGATCGTGCTGTGCACGCCGTTCTGCCAGGTGGCGGACGCGCGCCAGGTGAACTGGGCGGCCTGCGGCGCGTCCTTCAGCACCTCGCGCGCGTCCAGCAGCGCCTGCACGTTGACTCCGTTGGTGACCGTGGTCATCTCGAGCGATACCCCTCTCCGTTACTCCCCATATTCCCGATGAGGACGATTGACAATATACCGGCAGGAACCAGCTAAGATAGCCGCCATGGCGGAGCCAGCCCCGACGCTCGCGGCCGGCCCCGCCGGCACAGCAGGCAGTGTCGGCACAGCAGGCAGTGTCGGCACAGCAGGCAGTGTCGGCACAGCAGGCAATGTCGGCACGGTCGAAACGCGGTACCTCGACCTGCCGGAGCCGGTGCGGCTCGACTGCGGGCGGGATCTGCACCCGGTTCGCGTGGCGTACGAGACCTACGGCGTCCTCTCACCCCGGCGCGACAACGTCATGCTGGTGTGCCATGCGCTCAGCGGCGACGCCCATGCGGCGGGCTTCGCGAAGACGCCGCCCGAATCCAGCACGCGCGACGGGTTCGCGGCCGAGGATCGCGACGGCACGGCCGGCAAGGGGCTCGGCTGGTGGGACGGGATGATCGGCCCCGGCAAGGCCTTCGACACCGATCGCTTCTTCGTCGTCTCCACGAACCTGCTCGGCGGCTGCCGCGGGACGACGGGACCGTCGTCGACCGACCCGGCGACGGGCAGGCCGTACGGGCCGGACTTCCCGGTGATCACGGTCGCGGACATGGTGCGGACCGAGCGCGCGTTCCTGGACGCGCTCGGCATCGGGCGGCTCGCCGCGGTGGCCGGCGGCTCGCTCGGCGGGATGCAGGCGTTTGAGTGGGCGATCTTGTTTCCTGATCAGGTCGATGCCGTGGTGGCGATCGCCAGCACACATGGCCTCCACCCGCAGGGCGTGGCCTGGAACGCCATCGCGCGTGAGGCGATCATGCGCGACCCGGCCTGGCAGGGCGGTCAGTACTACGGCACCGGTCGCGCGCCCGACGCGGGCATGGGGGTGGCGCGGATGGTCGGCCACGTCACGTATCTGTCCGCCCTGGCGCTGCACGACAAGTTCGGTCGGCGGCTGCAATTCGCCGACGACGTCCGCTACACGATCACCGAACCGGAGTTCCAGGTCGAGAGCTACCTGCGGCACCAGGCCGACTCGTTCGTCAAGCGCTTCGACGCCAACACCTATGTCTACACGTCGCGCGCGCTGACGTATTTCGATCTCGCGCGGCAGTACGGCAGCGGATCGCTCACGCAGGCGCTCGAGGGCGTGGCGGCGAGGACGCTGCTGATCGCGTTCAGTTCGGACTGGCTGTACCCGCCGTCCGCGTCGGGGGAGATCGCCGCCGCGCTTCGCGCTCTCGGCAAGCCGGTCGATCTCCATGTGATCGAGGCACCGTACGGCCACGACTGCTTCCTGCTGGAGGAAGCCCGGCAGACGCCCATCATCCGCCAGTTCTTGAGCAGACACAGCCTCGCCGAAGGCGGGGGGTCTGCGGCATGACGTCGAGGAAGGGACCTTGGTGACCGACAAGCCATCCCGTGCCGAGGAAGCCCGCGCGTTCGGCTTCGAGACACGACAGCTGCACGCCGGGCAACGGCCCGACCCGAACACGGGCGCGCGCGCGGTCCCGATCTTCGCCACGACCAGCTACGTGTTCGAAGACCCGGAATCCGCCGCGGCGTACTTCAACCTGCAGGAGTACGGGAACACGTACTCGCGCATCATGAACCCGACCGTGGCGGTGTTCGAGGAGCGGGTGGCGAACCTCGAGGGCGGCGCGGGCGCGGTGGCGTTCGCCAGCGGGATCGCCGCGCAGGCCGGGGCGCTGTTCACGCTGCTGCAGCCGGGCGATCACGTGGTCTCGTCCGCGGCGCTCTACGGCGGGACAGTGAACCAGTTCAAGCACTGGCTGCGCAAGATGAACGTCGAGCTGACCTGGGTCGACCCCGACGATCCTGCCGCATGGGAGAAGGCCGTCCGGGCGAACACGAAGGCGTTCTTCGGCGAGACGATCGGCAACCCGGCCGGGAACGTGCTGGACATCGAGACCGTGGCGGCCATCGCGCACGCCCGCGAGCTGCCGCTGATCGTGGACAACACGTTCGCGACGCCGTACCTGTGCCGTCCGATCGAGTGGGGCGCCGACATCGTGATCCACTCGGCGACCAAGTTCATCGGCGGCCACGGCACTTCGATCGGCGGCGTTGTTGTCGAGGCCGGCACGTTCAACTGGTCCAACGGGCGGTTTCCGGTGGTCGCGGATCCGTCGCCGGCCTATCACGGCCTTGAGTTCCACGAGACGTTCGGGACGTACGGCTATCTGATGAAGCTCCGGGCCGAGACCCTGCGCGATCTGGGCGCGGCGCTCTCGCCGTTCAACGCCTTCCTGTTCCTGCAGGGGCTCGAGACGTTGTCGCTGCGGATGGAACGCCACGTCGATAACGCGCGGGCGGTCGCGGCGTTCCTCGAGTCGCACGAGCTGGCGTCGAACGTGACCTACCCCGGCCTGCCGGCGAGCAAGTACCGGCCCCTGGTGGAGAAGTACCTGCCGCGCGGGGCCGGCGCGGTGTTCTCGTTCGACTGCGCGGGCGGCCGGGACGGCGGGCAGGACCTCATCCGGGGCGTGACGCTGTGGTCTCACCTGGCGAACGTCGGCGACGCTAAGAGCCTGATCATCCACCCCGCCAGCACGACGCACCGGCAGCTGAGCGACGACGAGCTGCGGGCGGCCGGCGTCGGGCCGGGGACGGTGCGGCTGTCGGTCGGCACGGAGTCGGTCGAAGACCTGATCTGGGATCTGGAGCAGGGTTTCGCGCTCGTCGCCGCGACGGCGGGAAACAAGGCAGTGACGGCATGAGCGAGCGGGAACAGGGCATGAGCGATCTAGAGCGGTATCAGGATCCGTTGACGATCCAGCGCGTGCTCCACACCGCCAGGACGATCGCGATCGTGGGCCTGTCGAAGAACGAGCTGCGAGCCAGCTACTTCGTCGGCTACTACCTCAAGCGGCACGGCTACCGCATGATCCCGGTGAACCCCCGCGAGACGGAGATCCTGGGACAGAAGTGCTACGCCCGCCTGGCGGACGTACCCGAACCGGTGGACGTCGTGAACGTCTTCCGCGCGCCGGACGCACTGCCACCGATCGCGCGGGAGGCGGTGGCGATCGGCGCCGACGCCCTCTGGTGCCAGTTCGGCGTGATCAACGCTGATGGCGCACGGATCGCCGAGGAGGGCGGTGTGACGGTGATCATGGACCGCTGCCTCAAGGTCGAGCACGCGCGCTACGTGGGCCGGATGCACTGGCTCGGCTTCAACACGCAGCGCATCACCTCAGTCCGCGCCGGGCTCCAGTAGCTGCCCGGACCCCGGTCCGCCGAAGCCGACCGGGATTGGCGTGGCATGCCGGTCTCATGACGGTTGTCAGGGTGGCGCTACGATGGTCGGAGCTGCGTGGGGGCCGCGATCGCCGCGGCACCCGGCGGCAGCTGCCCGGGGATCGTTACGCGAGCCCCTGGCGCCAGGCCCTGTCCCCGGGTACCCCCCCACCTGGGCGACAGGGCCGCTATCGCTTCAGGCGCCCGATGTGCCGGGCACTGGCGCCGAAGCGCAACCTGCACCTTCTCATGGCCGGTCAACCTCACCACCTACGGGTCAACCTCACCACCTACGGGTGAGGCAATCCCGGCGGGCTGCGGGCAGGATCAACGGACGAGAAGGCACCCGCACGAGGAAGGGAGAATGCCATGGCCGACCTGATCGCCATCGGATACCCGGATGAGACGACCGCGGACGCGGCCGCCGACGAGGCACGCCGCCTGGCCGCCGATCTGATCATCCAGCCGGACGCGATCGCGGTGATCGCACGGGACAAAGACGGCAGCTACCACGTCCGTACCAGCCACCACCCGGTCGGGGCCGGGGCGAGCTGGGGCCTGTTCTGGGGATTCCTGTTCGGCCTGCTGTTCTTCATCCCCGTCCTGGGGATGGCCGTGGGCGCGGGGCTGGGTGCGCTGATGGGCAAATTCGCCAAGACCAGCATCGACAAGGAATTCCAGGACCAGGTCCGCGACATGGTCCAGCCGGGCACCTCGGCGCTGTTCCTGGTGCTGGAGAAGGTGACCCCGGACAAGGCCGTAGCGGCGATGAGCAAGTACGGCGGCACGGTCCTGAAGACGTCCCTGTCCAAGGAAGACGAGCAGCAACTGCAGGAAGCCCTGCACGGCGGCCAGGCGACGGCACAGTAGAGCCGGGCCGGCCGGTGGATGAGCCCAGGTGACGGTGCGGTCCCGGCCGGTCCGTGCCTGGGCCGCGGGTACCGCAGCCGCGCGGACCACAGCGTCGGGTGCGGGACATCACCCTCCCCGGGGGATATGGGCTGTGTTCCTGCTGCGCCGTCAGGGGCTGGTGATTCAACTGGTGAAAGACGTGCGCACTGGCGCGGGCTTGGGTGATGACACGCGGGCAGCCGGCCGGCACACTCGGTCGAAGCCTGAATGATGCGTACCGCTGCCTGCTGAGATGTGATGCCGATGTTCGGATTGGCGCGCGGGCTGAGCCTTCCGTCCTGCCGGCGGGAGTGGCTGGCCCGGGACGTGATCGCCGGGGTCGTGCTGAGCACCCTGCTGGTGCCGCAGGGCATGGCGTACGCGGAGCTGGCGGGCCCGCCGCCGATCACCGGACCGTACACATCGATCTTGCGCCTGGCCGGCTACGCGGCGTTCGGCCCGTCCCGGGTCCTGGCGCTGGGCCCGGATTCTTCGCTCGGGCCGATGATCGCCGCCACCATCGTGCCGCTGGCCGGCGCCGGCGGCGACCCGGAGCGGGCCGTCGCGCTGGCGTCGATGCTCGCGATCATCGTCGGGGCGATCATGATCGCCGGGGCCCCCCGCCCACCCGGATCCTCATCGCCGCCGAGCCCGTCACCGACGTCGACACCACCGCCTCCGACATGCTGGAGGAACTCGACGAAGCCCTGAACGCCGACCCGGTCAGCCTGGTCTTCGCCGAGCTCAAGGACCCCGTGCGGCGCAAGATCGAACGCTACGGCCTCACCCGCACTACCAGCCCGCACCACTTCTACCCGACCATCGAATCCGCCGTCGCGGCCTGCCGCCGGGAAACGGGTACCGAATGGGCCGTCCCCGCCAGCGGCCAACGAAGAAGGGAGACAGGTACAAGACCCGTGACCGGCAAGCCACACAGGCACCCGAGGATAAGGGCGGGGAGGAATTGAACGTCACGATCTGGAGCCAGGAATGGCCGTGACCGGCAACGGGGTATGGGCGGAAGATGTGCTCCGGGCTTATGTGACGAGCTTGTACCCTGCGGCGCTTCGGATAACCGGCAGTACCCCGGACGCTGAGGACCTGGTACAGGAGACTCTGGCGAAGGCACTTGCGGCTTCGGGGCGGTTCGAGCCGGGCACGAACCTGAACGCATGGCTGCGTCGCATTATGATCAACACATTCATCAGCGGTTACCGGAAAAGGCGCGCCGAACCGATTTTCGTCACCGCCGACTGCGTCGGCTCGGAGCTGCTGGCCGCCCAGTCACCTGATGGCTCGGCTGAAGACCAGGTACTCAGCGCTCGCGCAGAAACTAACTGGTGTTGTCCGAATAATCCCGTGGCTGTTTGTGGTATGTGGGATGGATGCTGACTGACGCGGAGATAGCCGCCCGGTACGTCAA
>Ga0335076_10000395_pt1 | contig 39677 bp, 33 predicted proteins | sample Lox_Sample_25_FD_206717 | JGI IMG/M metagenome (GOLD analysis project Ga0335076, IMG submission 206717) | Soil microbial communities from Loxahatchee National Wildlife Refuge, Florida, United States - Lox_Sample_2.5 | ecosystem: Environmental > Terrestrial > Soil > Wetlands | place: USA...
GCGAGAGCTGTCAGAAGGAAGGAAAATCCAAGAACTAGGAGTGGCCGCATAGAAATTCCTGACGACCCCTAGGATGAACCATCGTATCGCGTCCCATGAACTCGCGTCAAGCGGTTCCAACGACGACGGCCACGTGTTTTTCAGTTAGGCGTGCCTGGGGCAGTAGTGATCTTTAATTTGGCTATTAGGAGGGTACTTCTTCCGGACTCCGCTGCCCGCGCAGTTCCCGCAGAAATTCTTCCTGGCCCAAGTCAGAGTGGTTTTGCAGAAGTCCGAGCAGAGCATCTTCGCATTCTCCGGATGACCCGGGATAGTTCTCGCCGTCGCCCGCGGCCAACGCCCGCGGCGCGATCATCAGTTCTGGGGTGAGGCCTGGCTGGCCGGTCAGCGCCGCGATGAATGAGCCCACACGATCGCGTTGCTCCTCGGTGCGCGAAGCGAATTCAATTCCCATCCCAAAGCCCGGGTGCATTACGCGCACGCGTCCTTCGACCTGAGCTTCGATCTCCTGAACTTTCAGGCGGAGGAGAACGCCGGAATTTTCCGGGAACGGCGATTCCGTTTCTACATAACACGCGCCCAGGCTCAGGTCGCTCAATTTGCATTGGGCGACTGGGTCTGCATCTTCCGGCGGCAGCTCGGGAGCGTTAGCGTTCACCCAGCTTGCCAGAGTGGAGCGCAGACCATCGCTAAGGTCAGTAAAGCGCACACCGGATTCGCCGTTAGGATTTGCCCAAGCGACTTCTCCGTGGATCTCAACCGCGTCCCCGCCAGGCAAACTGAACTTCACGGTGATGATGGCCGAAGGACACAGCGGCTTGGCGGCGAGCACATCAAGACCTTCTTCGCTCAAATCAAGAAGAATGCCTTCCATCTCCCCGCCATTCTGCACGTGGATTTGCATGGGGACTTGAACGGGAACACGAAAAGCGCGGCGCCGTTCCCGCTTCATTAGGGCGGTTGCGGCGCGCAAAGTTGCCATGGCCTGTGGTTCTGCCACTGGCTTGTAAAGTATAAAGTTGGCTCCAGCGCCAAAGCAGTTGCGCACTTTGGACTTGTCGCCGAGCAGCGCGACCGTCAGAGCCGGGCTGCCAGATGTGGCCTGATAGGCATTCTGTAATACCAAGGCTGCGCTATGAGGATCGTCGTAATCGACAACTACGATGTCGAATTTCTGGTCAGTCAGACGGCAAAGCGCGTCAGGATATCCGCAGCATTGCACTCCCAGGCCGAAGCTGGAGAGCACAGGCGTGAGTCCAGCCGTGGCCTGCTCGTCCTTTGAAACTAAAAGTGACTGAAACGTCATGAGAGCCGATTCTTGGGCCGGGCGGTCGAGACTTACGGCCAGCGCGGTACCCGGTTCGCAGGTTTAGCGGTTGTTTGCGATGAAGAAGATCCCGCCTTGGCCGCCATGGCATTGGGCTGCTCGTCGGCTTCGGCCAGGACAGCAGCATCGTCCTCATCGCTCTCGGCCAACAGCGGGGCCACTTCCCGCAGCTTCTCTGCCGCCTGCTGCAGGGCTTCGATCTGCTTGCCCAGCTGCGCATACTTGGCTTGCTTGCGCCGCAAAACCTCGTGAATGTCCTTCATACAACCCCCTGTGGCGAATTTAAGGACGTGAGCCAAGGGCGTCAATTGCAATCCCGGAAAGGCAGATTACGGGGGTAACCAGGGCGGTTGCGTGACCGCCGAGCGATTCGCAAGAAGAGAGGAAACCCAGCAGACAATATCTCGAGGATCGCGCCTTCAAGGATTTATCGCGATGAGGCGAGAAATCATGCGGAAGCGCGAAAATCTGGAAGAAAAAAGCCCTGCCGCTTGGCGGCAAGGCTTTTGAGTCGAGTGGCTTTTGTTGGTAAAACCGAAACAAAAACGCTGGCGCTAGGCTTGGCGTAGTCTGCGGCGCACGAATCCGGCAACTCCGACCAAACCGCTACCAAACAGACCGAGGGTGCCGGGCTCTGGGGCTGTGTTGACCGTGGTATCGCCACTAGCTAAGGCAACCCGGCCACCGAACAGACCGTGACCAGGAACCACAACCGTTCCCTGATAAGTGAAACCGTTGCCGGCAAATGCGGTCAACACGTAGTAGTTGGCACCGTTGGCTGGGTTGGTGAACAAAGTCCAAGTCGCCGAGGTGAAGGAGGCCGTAAACAGAACGCCGCTGGGAACTCCGTCGGAGCCATTGCCCGTGATGGTGATCGTGCCCGCGCCCAGTGTCGCTCCGTTGGCCAGGCTTCCAGAAAGAATGCCACCGGTCGTAATCGTCACTGTTCCCAGGTTCGTGCCAGCGAATGGGCCGCCAGCCAACCCCGATACGGTTGTCAAGGTCGAAGTGATGTTCAAACCGCCTGAACCGTTAGTTGTGACCAAGCCCCCCGTGTTCCCGAAATCCACGCTGGTTGCCATAGCGGCAACCGGCAATGCCAGAACCAACAAAAGCAGCAAAAGACCTCGCCTCATAACTTCCTCCTAAGAGCCACTTACAAATTTCCTGCCGCGTTCGCCCATTGTGGGTCGACGCAGCTTGAGCCACACGAAACAGCGTAGCCTCTAGTGCATCCCAACTACCAAACGCGAATGTCCACCCAGTGCTGAATACAAACAACTTACTTGACAATCCGGACCTCTGGCATGCTTCGGTGTGCAATCCCATGCACAGTTGCAACAAAGCTTTTGCGTCAAAGGCCAGCTGCTCTTCAAGGCGAAAGCGAGCCAGTCGTGCCTCGGAGAGTTCCACGGTCAGGAAGCCTGAGCCCGCCGAGTCTACCTCGCGCCTGGCCCAGGAATTTGTGAAAAGAATATGAAAAACGGCATAGCCATTTCGTGCTAGCCGGTGGCACCATCGTGCGATTTACAGGAGACCCGGTGAGGCGTAACTTCACGATCGAGCAGTTCTGGGGGAGGGCTGTTCGGGCGTCCCATGACTCAAACCGGGTCATCGGGGCGCTTCTTATTTATAGAGAAAATTCCTGAACCTGGTGACTTTCCCGGATCGTTCTCTGCCGACTCTCTAGGCATCCAGTTCGTAAGCCATCTTCAGCCAGCGCTTCACGTCTTGATCGATATCACTCAAGCTGGCGATCTCAATCCGATGCGTTATGCGGTCTTTCTTGGCAAGCCCTCCGGTATCGATCACCCGCTTCGGAGTTTTCCTGCCGCCCAATGCCAGACCCAGGTCGATCCGCGTGTTGGTTGTGGGCTTGAGCTGGGCGAAAACATGATTTCGATATAGAGGAACGATAGTCTTGCAGGGGCATGCCTTTACCTCTGTTCCCAAGCTAAGGCCGAGCTCCAGCAGGCGTTCGTAGATCTCGCGCAGGCCAGATTTCTTCCCGGTGAACATGTCTTCCACATATTTGCCGGCGGCCTGCAGATAGGCCTCAGGGTCGTCTTGCTCGCGGCGCTTTCCAGCGGCCCGTTCCACAATCCACGCGGCGCTATTCGTGCCTAATTTGTGCTCGTTCTTGAGCCACTCGCGGCGGGCCTGTTCGTCGGAAGGACCGGACTTCTCCACCAGTGAGATCCATTGTTCCAGTGAGCGCCCAGTTTTCTCGGGCAATTCGGCAACCCATTTCTGGACCATCGCCACACCCGGGTGAACGCTATAGAGGGACTTCGCAGCTGCCTTGCGCATGAGGGATGGCTTCCTCCTAAACATGCATTGTTTGACGGCGCATTGTGGATTTGTTACATCTCCCTGTCAACCGGCGGCTGTAATATCTCCCGCCTATTTACATTCGCCAGGTTTGCGGTATCATGTTCGCCCACCAGCAGGCAGGCGCACATTCCGCGCGCTTGCACAAGGCTGGCTGATTGCCCTAGACGTGGCAGGACGAGGGGGTCTTGTCTTACGGCTTGTAGTTGGCTTTGCGAAGACCGTCCACCATGACGGTCTTGCTGGTTATAGACCCGATCCCAGGAGATCTGTATGTCGTCCGCCGCCACGCGTCTTTCTCTGTCCATAGCCCTGTTTGTCTTTCTGGCCGGTCCCCTTTTACTTGTTGCCCAAACTCCGACCCAGCCGCTGATCCAGCAGCCGGTGAACGAAAGCAATCTGGTTCGATTGAAGGGCAACACCCATCCGTTAGCGCGCGCCGAATTCGACCAAGGCGCGGCGCCTGCGGACTTGCCTATGGAACGAATGCTGCTGGTCTTGAAACGCAGCCCCGAGCAGGACGCGGCGCTGCTGAAGCTCCTTGACGATCAGCAAGACAAGGTCTCAGCCAGCTATCACAAGTGGCTCACGCCCGAACAGTTCGGCAGGCAGTTCGGACCGGCAGACTCGGACATTCAGACCATCACCGCGTGGCTGCAAAACCACAGCTTCACAGTGAATCAGGTCACCAAGGGAAGAACGGCAATCGAGTTTTCGGGCACGGCGGCGCAGGTGCAGGAGGCGTTCCACACCACGATCCATAAGTATCTGGTGAACGGCGAGAGCCACTGGGCGAACGCCAGCGACCCAGAGATTCCTGCCGCGTTGGTACCGGCTGTGGCGGGCGTGGTTTCGCTGCATAACTTTCTGAAACAGCCTCAGATCAAAATCTCGAAAACTCGGGTTCGGGCCAAGATTGAGAAAGGTTCCCAACCGCAGATCACATTTAGCGATGGGACACATGCACTTACTCCAGCAGACTATTCGAAGATCTACAATATTTCGCCGCTGCTTCCCCAGGGCATCGCCGGACTAGGCGTCACAATCGCGGTACTTGGGCGCAGCAATCTCTTCAATGGCGGCGAAGATGTTCGCGACTTTGAAGAGCAATTTGATCCTCTGTGCTGCGGCACTGTGCAGACGATCTTGAACGGTCCTGACCCCGGGGACCTTGGTGGTGGAGAGGAGGCCGAGGCAACTCTTGACAATACCTGGGCGGGAGCGCTCGCGCCAAACGCGCAGATTGACTTCGTGCTCTCCGCCACCACCAATACCACCGATGGTGTCGACCTCTCTGAGGTCTACGCCATCGACCAAAACGTGGGCCAGATCATGACCGAAAGCTTCAGCATCTGTGAGCAGGCCGTGGGCAACGCCGAACTGCAAAGCAAGGCTAGCCTGGCCGAGCAAGCAGCTGCCCAGGGAATTACTTATTTTGTTGCCTCTGGAGACTCCGGCGCGGCTGGCTGCGACAACCCTAACTTGCCGCCTGCACAGAACCCGCCCGGCATCAACGCACTCGCCTCCAGCGGATTCACCGTGGCAGTAGGTGGCACGGAGTTCAACGAGAACGGGCAGTCCAGCAAATACTGGAGCTCACAAAATAACCAGGACGGGAGTTCCGTACTTTCGTACATCCCCGAAGACGTCTGGAATGAAAGCAGCTTAACTGCAGGCCTCTGGTCCAGCGGCGGTGGTACCAGCATCTTCTTTTCTAAACCGTCCTGGCAGTCAGGAGTGAGCGGGATTCCGCCCAATAACTTTCGCAACGTTCCCGATGTTGCGCTGACTGCGGCAGGTCATGATGGCTATCTTCTCTGCCTTGAAGGTTCGTGCGTTCCAGACGATCAAGGTTTCATCACGCTGTACATCATTGGGGGCACATCCGCGTCGACACCATCGTTCGCCAGCGTCATGGCCCTGGTAGATCAAAAGTCAGGGGCCCCTCAAGGGCAGGCAAACTACGTTCTTTATAGTCTGGCTGGGGCAGAGAACAGCACGCTATCGCAGTGCAATGCTTCAAAGACATCTGGCCTGCCGGGAAGCAGTTGTGTCTTTAACGATGTCACTGTGGGAAACAACAGCGTTCCGGGAGTGACTGGGTTCAGCAGCACCGTGGGGTACGACTTGGCCACCGGCCTCGGATCGGTGAATGTCAATAACCTCGTCAACAACTGGGCCACAATCAATTTCCGCGCTACCACCACGACGCTCACTCCCAGCTCAATCAACGCAACCCACGGATCGTCGGTGAACCTGGGTGTTTCGGTTGCCCCCAATAGCGGCACTGGGACGCCGACCGGTGATGTCTCGCTTCAAACCAGCCTTATCAGCGCGCCGGGTTTCATTGACGCTTTTCCACCCGCGCAAGCCGGATTCCTTACCCTTAACAACGGCTCAGCCTCTGCAGCAGTCAGCGATTTACCTGGAGGCACATATACCCTGACCGCCCAGTACGGCGGAGATGCAGTCTTTGGGGCAAGCCCGGCGTCTAGCCCCATCAGTGTCACGATCTCACCCGAAGACAGCAGCACCACGCTAAGCCTGTTTACGGTTGAGGGCGGAAACCTGGTTCCGTTTACTGGGGGTCCTTTCGGTAGCCTCGTCCTCATGCGAGCCGACGCTTCGTCCAAATCGAGCCAAGGCATACCCACAGGAAGTGTCGAGTTTATTGATAAAGGCAATTCTGTCGGCGTTTTGAACCTGAACAGCGAGGGCAACACCATCACCCCGAATGGATATTTTGGGTTCAGTGCCGGCCAACATTCCCTGGTTGCACAGTACCGGGCGGATAACAGTTTCAACGCCAGCAACTCGGCCGCCGCGAAGTTCACCATTACGCAAGCTTCTACCAGCGCCACTTTGCAACCTGTATCCGGCGCAGTTCTGCAGGGCAACAGTGTGACTCTCACCGCCACTCTGACAAGTCCGGCGTTTGCGGGCGCGCCTTTTAATTTGTGCGCTGATTTGCCGTGCGAACCTACAAGCGGTTTTCCGACGGCAGGCATCACATTCTTCGTCGGCAGCACGCAACTGGGAACTGCATCCTTAAATGGAAATCAGGTCACTGGCAACGGCATCACCGGGGCGGCCACGTTAAATACATCAGCCCTGCCATTGGGACAGGACACGGTGAGCGCGCAGTTCGCCGGAGACAGCAACTACCTCGCTTCCACCGCGGCACCCATAACCGTGAACGTGCAGGCTGATTTCACCGTTTCGCCTGCCTCTAACAGTGTCACCATTGGCGCGCCGGGCGGATCGGGGACTCTCGCCATCACGGTGACGGGAAATCCCGGCTACAACAGCACCATCAACTTTACGTCCTCGTCCTGCTCAGGCCTGCCAAGGGAAAGCACATGCAGCTTCAATCCCCCCTCGCTGACAGGCAGCGGACAAACCACGCTAACGATCACCACCACGGCGCCGCGTTCTGCGGTGGCCAACAAAGTTCAGCGTTGGACAGGCAATCTGGGCCTGGTCTTCGCGGGCGTGGTTCTGCTCGGCGTGTCATCCGGGCGCAGACGATTGGGGACAATCCTCGCTGGTGCGGCCGTCGCTATCGTTCTGGTCTCCGTCAGCTGTGGCGGAAGCAGTAACAACACTAACGGTGGCGGCGGGGGCGATCCGGGAACGCCGGTTGGCACCTCTACCGTGACCGTTACGGCAGCTACGACAACCGGATTGAGCCATACGGCGACCTTTAACCTCACTGTTCAGTAGGGGATGAGCGCTAGGGCTTACCCAAATCTCGGTGTATCGGAACTACCCTTGGAAGTGGCTGGCTAGTCCTGATCGGCAAGCACGCAGGCCAGCTGGTTGGTGTCCTTTGCCCACAAGGTAATGGCCCCAACGTGCCCCGGGCGCAAACCAAATCCCTGCCTTTGGCGTCCATCTCTTGCTATCATTGGGCAGACCGTGAGGCATCGATCCACTATGTTCGCGCCCCATCCCAACCTGAGCGATGATGTCAATCACAACATCGTACAGTCGGAGATCGAGGGAGGCGTAAATCTCGAGGATCTGCCGCCTGCAACGGTTCTCCTGATCCGTACCCAAAATCACAGCTACACCGCGGTTCTGTTGGGTCGAAGCAATGCATTGATCTCCGGCCATCCCGAGTATTGCCCTGAGCCGGTCCTGGTGGTGATAGCTGGCTCGACCTGGGGCGGCTCCATGCTGAAGATGCACTTCGTCGGCCGCGGCATGCGTCTGGAATTTCACCATCCCGAATACCGTACGCCCATCGTGACATCTTCCATCCAGGAAATTCACGAGTGCAGGCAGCCTAACAGCGCCGAAATCGAGACAATTATCTAAAATAGCGGTTCCAGTAGCAGTACCCGGAGGAGGAAAGATGAGCCGGAGCGCGCGCGTTGCCTGTGTGTTTGCCGCAGCGGCCTTGATGCTGCCCGTGGTTGCATTACCGCAGGGAACGATTCAATCGCTGATCGTGAAGGGCGCCGCGGGGAGCATTCCTGTGACGCAGATGAACGGAAGGAACTATGTGGAAGTAGAGGCGCTGGCCCGGGCGGCAAACGCGGCGGTAAGCTATCAGGGAAATCAGATAACCCTGGCGCTGCCGGGCACGGGTGGCGTGGTCGCCTCGACCGCGGCCGGGGCCGCGGCCAGCACGGCGCTTTCCCCCGACTTTCTGCGCGCAGGAATCGAAGCTATGAGCACGATCCGCGAATGGCATAGCGTGCTGGCCAGCCTGATCGAAAACGGCTATCCCGTGACCGGTGATGGCCTGGCGCCGTATCAAGGGCAGGCAACCAGGAGCCTGCGGCTGGCGCAGGTGGCGGCAACCAGCAATGCGGACCAGGAAGCCATGCAGTCGGCGACGAATGCGTTTGAGAAGATGAAGCGGCTAAATGACAAATATGTCTCGGATCGATCGAAGATGAAGTATATCGATCCCGACGCGTTGAAGAACGATCCCTTGGATCAGAGCCTGGTTGCGTGCGGAAGAGCGCTCGGCGCCATGATAGCCAGCGGCCAGTTCACCGATGACCCCTCGTGCCATTGAATGTAAACCTCAAGCGAGGATGAACTCGAAGGAGGGTTTCTTGGCAAAGACAGTGACGTGGCGGCCGCAGCAAGTTGGCACAACGTCCAAAGTTCGGGATTGCGGCCAGAAGTACAGATGCGGCTTCTTGTTCCTTTTTGCAATGGTGTTTGCCATTGTCGCGCCCTCGGCACCCACAGTTTTTGCGCAACAGGCGCAAAATCAACCCGCGGAGTTCGTCACGCGCTCCGGGACTTCACTGATGCTTGCGGACAAACCTTTCCGTTACAGCGGCCCAAATATCGAGTGGTTAGGACTAGTGGGCTACGGCCCCCATGATCCCATGGGGCCGCGATATCCCAGCCATTTGGAAATCGATGACGCACTCGATACGGCGAAAGAAATGGGCGCGCGGGTCGTACGTTCGCAAACCATGGGCGACTCGGTGGGCTGTGAGCGCTGCATTGAGCCACGGCCGGGAGTTTTTAATGACGAAGCATTCGCTTCCATCGATTACGCGCTGGCGGAAGGTCGCAAGCACGGGATCCGCTTCATCATGACCCTGGTGGGGGATTGCGCAACCTGCACAGGTGGGGGCATCGGTCAATATGTTGCCTGGGCGCAGAAAAAAGATTTCAACGATTTTTTCACTGATCCGAAAATCATCGAGACGTACGAAAAGCACATTGAAGCCGTTTTGAACCACAAGAACACACTGACCGGAGTGCGGTACAAAGACGATCCCACCATCATGGCCTGGGAAAACTGCAACATGTGCGGCTTCGTCACGCTGCTGATGACGTCCTCCAAGGACCTTGGGCCGGCCATTGCGTGGGCCGAGACGATTGGCAAATTCGTCAAGTCGATCGACTCCCGTCATCTTTATTTGGATTCGACCGGAGCATTTCGTTACGATGGGCGCGATCTCGATATCAAGAGTTCTGACATCGTGACCCTGGAGTATTATCCGCATTGGGATGCCTTGCTCGGCACCGGAGAAAAAACTACGGCCAAAACTTTTTCCGCCGATGCTGCGACGATTACGGGGAAAGGGAAGGTTTACATCGCGACCGAGTTCGGCTGGGACGTAACCGACTGGCCGACGCAGAATGATTTGCAAGAAGTGTTGCGGTCGCTGGAAGCGGATCCCAAGATTTCAGGCGACGGTTTCTGGGCGTTGCAGGCGCACGTCGACAACTTTGGCTGGCAGGCGATTCCGGCGAACGTCAGCGATCCCAACTACGCGAAGAACGGCGAGAGCGGGCAATGGTGGGCGCTTTATTATGGTGGCATCAATACGCTGGTGAACACTGCCGACGACATGCGTGCGCGGGCACAGTTGTTGCGAGCGCACGCCTTTCGCATGATGGGAGCCGAGGTTCCGCCTCATCCTGCGCCGCCGCCTCCAGTCCTTACAACCGTGCTCTTGGGAGGCCTGATCGGCTGGCGCGGCTCTCCAGGCGCGGTTTTCTACAGCGTGCAACGCCAAAATGGAGATTCCGGAGAATGGGAAACGATCTGCGACAAATGCGCCACCGATGCGGACGTACCTTGGCTCGACCCCAAACCGGTCGCCGGGCTGGGTGTCGGAGTGAAATATCGCGTGATCGCACACAACGCTGATGGCGTGCCAAGCGCCCCTTCCCCGCCACGGTAAGATTGCAACTTCAGGCGCGATGCATGAGCGTTGTCCGGAGCCGGGCTACTGCGCGTCCGAAGGGACTTTCTGGAGTTGCTTCATCCGTTTGCGTTGCGAGCGGCGTTTCAGATAAGCCCCCAGGTCAGGCGTAAATTCTTTCAATTGATTCCATCCGACGTTATAGGTCTGATTCACCACGAAGCCCACGAACAGTCCTCGTACGTCGCGGTCCTGTTGCGGATAATAGGAGAGTGAAATTCCCGCCTGCCCAAGTTGCCCGAAAACCTGCGACGCGTTGAATACCGGACGACCGTCATCTCTGCGAGCGATTACGACCCGCGATGCCGCATAAGCGACTCTCGAGAGTGGCGAGCCCGTTCCTCTTCGGAAGTAGCGCGGATCCTGGTGCAAGATTTGAGGAAGTATGCCGTAAATCAGAAAACTGCCCGTGAATTGATCGCCTTCTTGCGCCAGGAACCTCTGACCGAAGGCTCCCCAGCCTTGCCCATAGTGAGGGATTCCGTCGGCCGCTTGCGAGATGGAGGCCTGAAGCACGTTTCCAAAATGCGCGCTTTCATCGGAGAATTGGTGCCAGGCGATCGTGTACTTCTGCTTGGTGGTCAGAGGTCCGCGGTTTTCAAGCAGATCATTGGCCGTCATGAAATTCGGAATGATCCAGAAGATCCGTTTGGGGATTTCGTCGCGCGCGTCCTTATCCTGATCCTTTTCGCTTGGGTTGGAGGTGTCGGTAGATCTGGAAGACGCGCCGGTCGTATCCTTCGGTGGCGCGGAATTCGCCGGCGTCTCCTGCGCCTGCTCAAGCAAGGGCGAGAAGCACAACAGGAAGACCAGAAACCGCCAGAGCGTGATGCCTGTCCGGCTGTACTTCCGCTTTGCGTTCGGGCGTTTCATCGGGCCTGCAGGTCTCAATCCCTCTCCTGTCGCGCCCCAAGTCTAACCAACGGCGAACACCACATTCTTACTTTTACAATTCCTTACGTTGGCGCGATGGCCGTTGTTACGCCGTGGAAATTGCCGACTACTACTGGACTTGGCGGAGCGATCCACACCAAAGCCGCGTTTTGCTCAATTTGCAGAACTTCTACGATCTGGAAATCTCTCGGTGTTCGGGAAAACAGTGCAGCCGCGGGATCGCGAAGGTGTGGTGCGCCGTGAGTCGAACTTGAGGCGGGCGTGAGGCCAAGTGCGAGCGAGGCTGAGAGCCCGCAGCCAAAACCCCGAGTGCAGTCGAAGGATCTCGAAAGCATGGCGCGCCCTGAGAGATTCGAACTCCCGACCTTCTGGTTCGTAGCCAGACGCTCTATCCAACTGAGCTAAGGGCGCGGTCAAGAAATAGTGCTGGCGGCGCCTTCGATTATAGCGGAGTTCGCTGCCCTTGATAAGCTCTCCGACCCTTCAAATCTCTGCTATAGTGCCTCGCTTGCGGAGAGACAGATGATCAACAAATGGCTGTGTCTTGCGTTCCTGGTGTGGCTGGGCTTTGCAGCCGCGCTCGCGAACGCGCAGGCTCCGACTCCGACGCTGGTGGTTCCGGATGCGGCGAAGGCAAGGCCGGGGCAACCCTTCGACGTGAAGGCGGCGGTAGACGCCTATTTGGCAAAAGTCCCGGCCGACAAGCGCGCCCGCTCGGACGCGTACTTTGAAGGCGGCTATTGGCTGCTGCTCTGGGATTTTGTTCTCCTGGCGATTGTGATGTGGCTCTTGCTGCGCTGGAGAATTTCTGCTCGGATGCGCGATTTCGCGGAGCGCGTCACCCGCTTCAGGGCGCTCCAGACCCTGATTTATTCCGTGCAGTTCATCTTGCTCGTCTTTGTTGTGACCTTTCCCTGGACGGTCTATGAAAGCTACTTCCGCGAGCACCAATACAACCTGCTCAATCAGACATTTGGTCCGTGGCTGCACGACCAGCTGGTTATGCTGGCAGTCAATGTCGTATTGGGCTCTCTTTTCTTGATGCTGTTGTTCGGATTGGTCCGACGGCTGGGAAAAAGCTGGTGGGTTTGGGGAGCAGTTCTCTCCGTAGTCTTTTTAGCCTTCGTTTCCCTGATCACTCCGGTTTTCATTTTTCCCTTGTTCAACAAGTTCACCAAGCTGGAAGATCCGCGAATTAAAGATCCGATTTTGAGCATGGCGCGGGCCAACGGAATTCCCGCCAGTGACGTGTACGTATACGACGCCTCACGTCAATCGGACCGGGTGAGCGCGAACGTAAGCGGTTTTGCCGGAACCCTGCGAATCTCGCTCAACGACAATCTGCTCAAGCGCTGCACATTGCCCGAGATCGAGACCACGATGGGCCACGAAATGGGACATTATGTTCTCAATCATATTTACAAAGGGCTGGCTTTTACCGGAATTGTCATCGTGATCGCCTTTGCTTTTGTCAATTGGGCAATCAATGCAGCACTGGCGCGATGGGGCGAGAGCTGGGGAGTCCGGGGCGTTAACGATGTTGCGGTTCTGCCGCTGGCGGTGCTGCTGTTTTCGTTCTATTTTTTCCTGATGACTCCCGTGACAAATACGATAACCCGGACAATGGAATATGAGGCTGACATGTACGGACTGAACGCCGCGCGCCAACCCGATGGCGAGGCTGAAATCGATTTGAAACTGGGGGAATATCGCAAGCTCGATCCTGGGCCGATTGAGGAATTCATCTTCTTTGACCACCCCAGCGGACGCACGCGGATCACGGCAGCGATGCGCTGGAAGGCCGAGCACCTGAGCGATCCTCAGCCGGGGGACGCGACGGCGAAATAATCGATGAACGAGTAACCCGGCCGGCCAGGTTACCGCACCGAAAGCCGCCATGGACAAGGCATTTGCCGAGGCGGAATTTTCAACAGCGGTTCGGCAAAAATCTTGCTACCGAACGGTTCAAAGTAAAACTTTCCGGTGCTGGGCAATTCCTACCCGCGAGCGCAAAACTGCCGATGTTTATTTTCAATCATTTGGGACTGGCCCGGGAGATGCTACTTAGCAAGCCAGACGAAGTGGCGCGCAACGGGGCGCTCCAGAGAATAACTTCGGCCAGAGGTTTTCTTGAGCGCCCCTTGCATTTTCAGCCGAAGCCCTCCCCAAATACCTTCCCCGCAAATTCCTCGAAAAGTGGTCTTTCGATTATTGCGTGAGGACCAGTCTCTCCAGCAGATCTAATCCGGCCGCGCGAAGCAAGGCAGCAATCGCGGGCTCTTTGAGGCGAGAGGCATCGAACTCGACGCGGATCACGCATGCGCTCTCGTCAAACACCAGGCGGCGCACACCGTAAACTTCGCGGACACGGTCCAGCGCGCGCATGGTCGCATCGGCGGGCGTGGAGCCGTAACCGCAACGATACGCGACTTCCAGTTGAGTCATCGGGCCTCCTCCAGCCTATTCAAGATACAACAATCGAATGCGTTGCGCGGTGAATCTAATGTAGTCTTGGAAGTTTCGTACTCCTCGACGACAAGCAATATGGAGAACTCGCCCAAGTCCGCCGTGGCTTCGATCGACCCGGTTTGCAGCATGACCGTAGACCCCGAAAAGGCCAAAGCGTCTCAGGAGCATGCGGGGAAAACCTTCTACTTCTGTTCTGAAGGTTGCGCGGCCAAATTCCGTGCGAATCCTGAGCGCTATCTTCAATCGGCGGGAAAAGTCACTGTTCCGGGACACTCTGCACCCGGGATGGTCCAGCTAACACCATCCGCGAAATCTGCCGCAACTGCCGGTCAGTCGTATGTCTGCCCGATGTGCCCTGAGGTCCGGCAGGCGGCACCCGGCCCATGCCCGAAATGTGGCATGGCGTTGGAGCCCGAGTCCCCAGCACAGGCGGCTCGAGCAGAGTACACGTGCCCGATGCATCCGCAAATTGTGCGGCCGGGCCCGGGGACGTGTCCAATCTGCGGCATGGCTTTGGAGCCACGTACCGTCCAGGCTCAGGAACAAGAAAATCCCGAATTGCGCGACATGACGCGCCGTTTTTGGGTAAGCCTGGCGTTAACCGCGCCGCTGCTCGCGGTCGCCATGCTGGAAATGATGGATTACCGCATTCTCATCGACCTGAACATCAACGGAGTGCCGATCAATTTGGCATGGGTGGAATTGGTGCTGGCAACTCCGGTTGTGCTGTGGGGCGGATGGCCTTTTTTCCAGCGGGGTTGGGCCTCAATCGTGAATCGCTCGACCAACATGTTCACGTTGATCGCCATCGGAACCGGCGCGGCCTATCTCTTCAGCGTGGTGGCGGCTGTTTTTCCTCAGATTTTTCCCGCGTCCTTCCGCGAGATGAATGGCGCTCCTCCGCTTTATTTTGAAGCCGCGGCTGCCATCACGACCCTGGTGTTGCTCGGGCAGGTACTCGAGCTGCGCGCCCGCAGCCGCACCGGCGCGGCCATTCGCGCCCTGCTAAATCTCAGCCCCAAAACCGCGCGTGTGATTCGCGATGGCGAAGAGCGCGATGTTCCGCTGGAGCAGATTCAGGCCGGCGACCGCCTGCGGGTTCGCCCGGGAGAAAAAATCCCGGTGGATGGCGTAGTGCTCGAAGGCATGAGTTCGGTGGACGAGTCCATGATTACGGGCGAGTCGGTGCCAATCAGAAAGGAGCAAGGAAGCCAGGTAATTGGCGCCACGGTGAACGGGACCGGTTCATTCATCATGCGCGCCGAGCGCGTGGGCAGCGAAACCTTACTGGCGCAGATCGTTCAGATGGTCAGCCAGGCCCAGCGCAGCCGCGCGCCGATTCAACGGCTGGCCGATCGCGTCTCAGCCTGGTTTGTGCCGATTGTCATTGGGATTGCAGTTGCGACCTTCGGCGTTTGGGCTTTCTTCGGGCCGCAGCCGCGCCTGGCCCACGGTCTGATCAACGCTGTCGCGGTGCTGATCATTGCCTGCCCGTGCGCGCTGGGACTGGCCACGCCCATCGCAATCATGGTTGGCACCGGCCGAGGCGCGACCGCGGGCGTGCTGATCAAAAACGCGGAAGCTCTGGAAACCCTCGAGAAAGTTGACACGCTGGTCATCGATAAGACGGGCACGCTGACCGAAGGCAAGCCCCGAGTCGTTGCCCTTGTGGCCGGAGAGCATGGCGAAGATGAATTCCTGCGCCTGGCCGCGAGTTTGGAGCGAGGCAGCGAGCATCCGCTGGCCGGAGCGGTCGTTGCAGCAGCGAAGGAACGCAAGTTGGAATTGAGCGAGGTAAATAATTTTCAGTCATTCTCTGGCCGCGGAGTGGTTGGTGAACTGTACGGACAGCGAGTGCTCGTGGGCAGCGAACAATTCATGGAAGAGATGCGCGTGCCGGTCGACGGCCTCCGGGCGAAGGCCGAGGAGTTACAGCAAAAAGGCCAGACGGTGATCTTCGCGGCGAAGGCGGGGCGAGCCCTGGGCGCATTGAGCATTGCCGATCCGATCAAGCCGTCGGCGCTGGGAGCCGTGCGCGATATCAAAGCTGAAGGATTGCGGATTGTCATGCTTACTGGCGATCATCGCACCACGGCGCAAACGGTCGCGCGCAAGCTTGGGATCGATGAGTTCGAGGCCGACGTTTTACCGGAGCAGAAATCGCAAGTGGTTGAGCGGTTGAGAAAGCAAGGGCGTATCGTCGCTATGGCTGGCGATGGCATTAACGACGCGCCCGCGCTGGCTCAAGCCGATGTGGGGATTGCCATGGGCACGGGCACCGATGTGGCCATGGAAAGCAGCGGCATCACGCTGGTCAAAGGCGATCTTTCCGGAATTGTGCGGGCACGCAAGCTCAGCCGCGCCACCATGCGAAATATCCGGGAGAATCTTTTCTTCGCATTTATCTACAACGCGCTGGGCGTACCGGTTGCGGCGGGCGTGCTGTATCCATTTTTTGGCGTTCTGCTCAGTCCGATTCTGGCCGCGGCCGCCATGAGTTTCAGCTCAGTTTCTGTCATTACGAACTCGCTGCGACTGAGGAAAGTGCAGCTTTAGGCAATCGCCGCTGCTTAGTTCCCACCAGGTTGCCTCTCCATTCCCAAATCGAACCTCACACTTGCTGAATTCGTTGATTTCCCTCCGCGCGATTGGCAAACGGTTGTTAAAATCCGGTCACTTCATTTACGACCGGAAGGGAAGTCCGAGTTGCGCGTTCTCGTTGTCGGCGGTGCGGGATATATCGGAAGTCACGCCGCACGCGCGCTGCGCCGGCGCGGTCACGAGGTAGTAATCTATGACAACTTATGCGCGGGTCATGCTTTTCTTGCGGGCGGCTTTGAGCTGATCGTCGGCGATACTTCTAATTCGGCAAAACTGGCCACAGTTTTGCAGCGAGTCGATGCGGTCATGCACTTTGCCGCCCATGCCTGTGTAGGCGAGTCGGTTGCGCAGCCCCGCAAATATTTTCACAACAACGTTCAATGCGGTCTTGCGCTGTTGCATGCCGTGCTCAATTCGCCGGTCCGCAAGTTTATTTTTTCGTCCACGTGCGCGGTCTATGGCGCGCCTGCCGCGCTGCCGATCAAGGAGAACGCGCCTTGCTTGCCGGTAAATCCCTACGGGGCGACGAAACTGCTTCTGGAGCATGCTCTCGAAGCTTACGACCGCGCTTATGATTTGCGCTTCGTCTCGTTTCGTTATTTCAATGCCGCAGGCGCGGATGAAAGCGGCGAGATCGGAGAAGTGCACAGCCCTGAAACTCATCTCATCCCCGCTGCCTGCGAGGCCATTTCGGGGGCTCGCCCGGCGCTTGAGATTTACGGCGACGACTATGCGACCCGCGACGGCACCTGCGTGCGAGATTACGTTCATGTCAACGATTTAGCCGAAGCCCACGCATTGGGACTCGAGTACCTGGAATCAGGTCCGTCCGTTGCGCTTAACTTGGGCGCCGGCCGGGGCCATTCCGTGCTCGAGATTTTGTCCGCGATCGAGCAGGTCTCAGGATGCAGAGTTTCGCGGCGGATCGCGCCTCGCCGTGCCGGCGATCCGGCTGAATTAGTGGCTGACCCGGGACGCGCTCGAAAAATTCTGGGCTGGCAAACTACGCGGTCGCTCGAGCAGGTGATTTCTACCGCGTGGAATTGGCATCAACGGCAGGCCTGGAGGAGAGCAGCTCCGCCGGCGGCATAACTCCTGACAAGGGCATAGCGCTGCCGACCCAGCGTCTCGGAGGCTGGATAGACGCTACGACAGCGCTGCCCACGATCGAGCCTTAGTCTGGCGAGAAGCGTAGACCACAAATTGCACAACTTCTAGTGCAATCCTAGGTTCCCAGGCTGCTATTCTGCCAGTTGCTTGAGGATCTGCTTGCCCAGCTTCTGCGTTTCGCCAAACAGCTTCTGGTACTCGACGAATATCCGGTTCAGCTCCAGCGAACGGTCAGCATTGAGCCGCTTGCGCAGAATCATATCGCGCACGTGAACGGGGTTGGGCAAGGTCGCTTCTTCCGTCAGTTCTTCCAGCGCCGCATTGGGATCGTAGTGATACATAGCGATATTGTAGCGCCGCCGTCCCGGCGGGATCTTAGCAGATGCTTTTGAAAGCCGGGACGCCGGCGCTACACAAGCTCCGTTCCCCACAAATCATGCAGATGCACAATTCCTTGTAGCTTCCCGCGAGCGTCTACAACGGCAAGAGACGTAATCTTCTTCTCTTCCATCACGGCCAGCGCGGCGGTGGCAAATTCGCCGGGAGCAATGGTTTTAGGATTTCGCGTCATGCACTCGCCTGCCGCGAGATCGAGCGCATCCTTTCCACGCTTCTCCAGAAGTCGGCGCAAATCCCCATCGCTGATAATGCCCACAAGTCTTTCGCCTTCGATCACCGCGGTCACGCCCAGCTTCTTGCGCGACATTTCATAAATCACGTCCGGCATTTTGGTTTGTGGCGCGACCCGCGGCAGCGCATCGCCCGTATGCATCAATGACTCGACTCGCGCCAGGCGCTTGCCCAGCTTGCCTCCCGGGTGCAGGTTGGCAAAATCTTCTTCTTTGAATCCGCGCCGTTCCGCCAGCTCCATGGCCAGCGCATCCCCCAAAGCCAGCATCGTCGTTGTCGAAGCCGTCGGCGCAAGTCCCAGGGTGCACGCTTCTTTGGCGACCGAGCAATCGAGCGCAATGTCTGCGGCAGCCGCGAGTGTGGAAACGGCTCGTATGGCGACGGGCGACTCGCCCGCCCGCGCTGGATTGGCAGGGATCGGGCCCCTGGGGAAGGGCACGGCTTGAGCCGTGCCGTAGGCGGCACCCATTGCGACGGGCTTCAGCCCCCGAGGAGAAGCGCAGATCTCATCGCACGTCATCGCAATCACCGGAACCTGCAATCGCTTGAGTGTCGCCAACAATCGCAAGATCTCCTCAGTCTCGCCGCTGGCGGAGAGCGCCAAAACCACATCTCCCCGCACCACCATGCCCAGATCGCCGTGCAGGGCCTCGACGGGATGCATAAACAACGCCGGAGTTCCCGTCGAACTCAGAGTTGCCGCAATTTTGCGCGCGACGATACCGCTCTTACCCATTCCTGTAACCACAACCCTGCCCTTGCACCCAAACATCAAGTCAACCGCCGACTTGAATGCCTGCGCCATCGGTCCGGCAATGCGATCGGCTAGCGCCCGCAAGGCCTCCGCCTCGATGCGCACCACATTTTCGCCAAGTTGCTTCATAGAAGAGAGGATGTTAGCACGCGAAAGAGCACTCAGCATTTAGCACTCAGCATTCAGCAAGGCTTGGCTCACGAGCCCCTACTCCTCGGGGCTGAATGCTGACTGCTGATGGCTTGTCAGAAATGCTCATCCACCTGTTGCGGGCGCTCGCCCAGTCCGCGCGCTTGAATGATGCGGTCCCAAGGCCCAGCCTGCCAATTGTCTCTTCTCTTTTCGAGATGGATCCATGGGGGGAGAACGATCACCAGATTCCGCGCCATCGCCACAACGTAGGGCTCGTAAAGCGAACGCAGATAGCTTAACTTTGCGTGGGCTTCCGGGTTGTCGCGAAGCTGCAAGCCGCGCTCTGCCAGCGATTGCTGCAGGCGGCGAAATTCCTCGTCAGGCAGGCGATTGGGAGCGTGCGGATTGTAAGTGGCTCGCACCGTCTGCGCCAGATCGACGACCGCATGGCGCGCCATGGCGAAGGTGATCTTCGCCTGTTCCGCCGTCATGCCGTCGACGCCCGCGATGAGCAGCGAACTCGTGTCCAAAATCGCGGTCAGCGCTCCCAGCCATGATTGGTTATTGTGCTGCGAACGATAAAAGAGCAGGACCGGATAAGAAAGATGGCTCTCCAGCACTTCGGCCGCCCAGCGCTCCCACTGGCGCAGAATCGCGTCCAAAGTTAACTGTGACGGCTTGGCGCCAAATCGGCCCAGCAACTCGGCAACGGTCGGAGGTGAGCCGGCGCGCGCATCGAGCAAAGAGATGGCAATTTCGCGGCGCGAGAAAGCGGCATAGATGGTTGGAAGGTATCCGATGACCGTACCCAGAAAACCGAAGCCCATGCCTGCTTCGAGCACGGCCAGAAGCCGCGAGACCGGCGAGACCGGAATAATGTCGCCATAGCCTAGCGTAAAAAACGTCTCGCCGCTGTGGTAAAGCAGGCGGCCGAAAGTGATGCGCTCGCCGCTCAACTGCAGGTGCTCGCCTGTAGCGAATTGCAAAAGAGCAAATCCGAAGATCAATCCCGCCGCCCACATCCCGAGCAGAAGAAGCAACGAAAGAGGACCAAAATAACCCAGAAAGCTTTCGCGGCGCGACGGCGAGGCAATGCGGCTCGAGGCGCGAGCCCAGGGTCTCCACGTATTGCGATAAAACCAAACCGACGGGCGAAAATGCCGCACCACGCGCCGCGGCAGGACAACGGTTTCAAACGCATCGAGCAGGATCAGCAGAATGATCAGGAAGCCGACGATAGAGATGAAAGGGTGCATGAAAGACGGAAGGGATGGTAGCAGATTTCGGTGGCGTCTACGGCGTGGCGTGCGCGCCAGCCAGCGCGTGCTGTATGGCGAGCAGTTCTTTCAACAATCCGCGCAGCCGGGTCGATTCCAGCGCATTCGCCCCGTCGGACTTCGCCTCCTTGGGATTGTCGTGCACCTCAAGGAACACGCCGTCGACACCCGCCGCGACCGCTGCCCGCGCCAGCACAGGAATAAATTCGGGCTGTCCGCCGCTGACGGCTTGTTCTCCATCTCCCGAAGCCGAAGGCAACTGTACGGAATGGGTCGCGTCGAAGACCACGGGCGCGAATTTGCGCAGGATGGCCAGCGAGCGCATATCGACCACGAGATTGTTGTAGCCAAAACTCGATCCGCGCTCGGTGATGAAGACACGATCATTCCCGGCAGTACGGCATTTGTCCACTGCGTGTCGCATGTCCCAGGGAGAAACGAACTGGCCCTTCTTGATGTTGACGACGCGCTCGCTCATGGCCGCGGCGACGATGAGGTCGGTCTGGCGGCAGAGAAACGCCGGAATCTGCAAAACGTCTGCGACTTCGGCAACTTTCGCAACGTCGTTTTTTTCGTGGACGTCGGTCAGCACCGGCACGTGTACTTCGTCTTTCACTTTCTTCAGAATGCGCAAGCCTTCGGCCAGCCCCGGCCCGCGAAAACTGCGGATGGAAGTCCGATTGGCTTTGTCGTACGAAGCTTTGAAAATGAAAGGAAAATTCAGCGACCGGGCCACGCCCTTGATGACTTCTGCCATGAACAAGGCATGTTCTTCGCTTTCGATCACGCACGGGCCGGCGATGAGAAACAGATCGCCGGAGCCGATCCGCACTCCTTCGACTTGAAACGAGATTGACAAGCAGATAAGCCTCTAACCGCCGAGATCGCAGAGCCGCGCCCGGGGGAATTCCAATTCGATCTCGGCGAACTTAGCGCACTCGGCGGTGAATTCTAGCGTCTCCCCACGTTCTCCGGGCGATGAAACAGCTCAATCTCGGCCGCCGCCTTTTCCGCTCGCCGCTTTAATCCGTGTTCGTAGGCCGCTCCCACAAATGTCTTGAACAAGGGATGCGGCTCCAGCGGCTTCGATTTGAACTCCGGATGGAACTGGCAGCCAATAAAATACGGATGGTCTAGTAACTCGATCATCTCCACATAAGTTCCATCGGGCGTGGAGCCGGAAATTCGCAGCCCACCAGCTACCAAGGTCTCTTCATATTCGCGGTTGAACTCGTAACGATGCCTGTGCCGCTCGCTGATTTCAAGTTGGCCGTAAATCTTGTGCGCCAGCGTGCCGGGCTCGATCTTGCAGGTCCAGGCTCCCAGGCGCATCGTCCCGCCCAGTTCCTCCACGCCGCGCAGTTCGCGCAATTTGTAGATCACGCGGTGCGGGGTGGCGGGGTCAAACTCGCTGGAATTCGCATCTTCCAGCCCGCACACATTGCGGGCGAACTCCACGCATGCCACCTGCATGCCGAGGCAAATGCCGAAGTAGGGAACTTTCTTTTCTCTTGCATAGCGGATCGCAATCAGCATGCCTTCGATGCCGCGCTTGCCGAACCCGCCCGGGACCAGAAGTCCATCGTAATCCACCAGCTGCTCTTCAAAAGTCCGGTCGCCGGTCTCCAGACCCTCGGCTTCAATCCAGTTCAAGTTCAACTTTAAGTTATGCGCCAAAGCGCCATGGGTCAGCGCCTCTTTCAGTGATTTGTAAGAATCTTCATATTCCACATACTTGCCCACGATGCCAATCGTGACCTCAGCCTTCGGGTTGTAAACCCGATGAACAATGTCCTCCCATTTGGAAAGGTCGCTGTCTTTGGCCTCGAGGTGCAAATGGCGCAGCACACGCGAATCCACACCTTCACGCGCGAACACCAGAGGCACTTCGTAGATCGTCGAAACGTCCTTTGCGGTGATGACCGCTTCCTCCTCGAGATTGCAGAACAGCGCGATCTTGGCCTTGATCTCTTTCGAAAGAAACCGGTCGGTGCGGCAAAGCAGCATGTCCGGCTGAATTCCAATGCTGAGCAGCTCTTTCACCGAGTGCTGCGTGGGCTTGGTCTTCAATTCCTGCGCGGCGGCGATGAACGGCACCAGCGTGACGTGCACGAACATCGTGCGTTCGCGGCCCAATTCCTGACGCATCTGGCGGATCGCTTCCAGAAACGGCAGCGATTCAATGTCGCCGACCGTGCCGCCGATTTCGACGATGGCCACATCCACATCCTGGGCCACTTTCTTCATCGCCGACTTGATTTCATTGGTCACGTGCGGAATCACCTGCACGGTCTTGCCCAGGTAATCTCCGCGGCGTTCCTTGGCGATGATCTGCTCGTAGATCCGTCCGGTCGTCCAGTTGTTGTCACGGGAAAGTTTGGCGTGGGTAAAGCGCTCGTAGTGCCCGAGGTCGAGGTCGGTTTCGGCGCCGTCATCGGTGACAAATACCTCGCCATGCTGAAACGGAGACATCGTCCCCGGATCGACGTTCAGGTACGGATCGAACTTCATCAGGTTGACTTTCAGCCCACGGCTTTCCAGCAGGCAGCCGATCGAAGCCGCCGCCAGTCCCTTGCCCAAAGAAGACACCACACCACCGGTCACAAAGATGTACTTTGCCGACATCTTTTCCTCGCCTTAAATTGTGATTGGAATGTTGTGCAGGTAGGGTGCACGATCAATTATGCCAGAGTTTTTTGGAAAAGTGAACAGGGATGCCGTATCCGGAGTTAAACGCGGGGGACGTATTTACTCCGGCATCGGTTCGATTACAAGTTGATACGAAAAGCGTATGGCCCGGGCAGGCGTGACGCCAAAAGGCGACAAGCTGGCGATCTCTTTGCTCTGTATCTCCGTGATTGTTTCCGTAGTGCTTTTCCTGGTTGAGAAAACTCCACTAACAGTCGTGAGTCTGCTTTTGCTAATCGTGGCCCTAGCGATCTACCCAATTTGGCATTTTTGCCGGGCCAATTGGGTTCGCCTAACAGTGTTCGTAATCGTAATCGCGGGCACCTTTGCGCTAGGACGCCATGAATGGCCTAGGGCTACCATCGCTCATTCGGATGCCCTCGTCGAGTGGCGGCTAATCCCCCCGACAAGTTACGTCAAAGTCGATACGTCTAAAATCTCGGCGCCCCCAGACTATCGCGTAATGCTGATCTGTCGAGCATCCAACCCACATGTTGATGCGTTTCAGGACACCGTCATCGACAAGAGCAACACGTTTGCCATTAACGGACAAATGCAAGACATCGGAGTTGATAACAGCGCTGGAACCGTCGCCCGCTTGAATCCTGACGGGGAAATGGAAGCCTACATAGCCGTCATTCCACCGAGCATAAATCCTGCGCAAATCTCAAGGTTAGCCGACGTCAAATCACTTGGCGGTTCTGTATGGACCGGCGGGGCACAAGGCGTCAGGATCGGTCCTTTCCCTCATAATTGATGGCTCGGAAGGTGCAACGTCTCTGTTTCGGGTGGATAATAAATATGTCGTGAAGAAGTTGTTCACAATCGTGCTCGGGGCCGTGCTTACCGCTTGCCCCGCCCCTGCCCAGCAGCTCTCCAAGCGCCTCATCCTCAAAGACGGCTCCTACCAGCTGGTCACGCAATGGGAGGTCAAGGGAGACCGTGTGCGCTACCTAAGCGCCGAGCGCGGAGAGTGGGAAGAAGTGCCCAACTCCATGGTCGACTGGCCGGCGACTGAGCAATACGAGAAAGAGCGCAGCGAGAAAAAAGCCATCCCCGAAGCCGTAGCCCTGGACAAAGAAATCGAAGCCGAACGCCAGGCCGATGAGCTGCGCACGCCGCACGTTGCGCCCGGATTGCAATTGCCCGAAGGCGGCGGCGTAATTCTGCTCGATAGCTTTCAGAATCAGCCGCAATTATTAGAACTCGAGCAGAGCAATGGATCGATCAACAAGAACATGAAAGGAAATATTCTGCGCGCAGCCATCAATCCTGCGGCCGGTTCCAAGCAGATTATCGAGCTGGCCGGAATGCATGCGGCGCTACAGGCGCACGCTTCCGTTCCCGCCATTTACATTAATCTCGACTTGCAGGATGCCGCTTCCGAATCACCGGAAAAACGCGACAACCCGGAGTTGCCCTGGGACCATTACCGCATCGTGCATTTGCAAGAGAACAAAAAGAAGCACGATCGCGTTCTCGGCGACATTAAAGTTGCGGTTTATGGCAAGGTCAGCCAGGAAGAAAAATTTGTCCCCACGACCGCGACCAAACTGACCGGTGGCTGGATCAAGGTCACTCCTATAAATGCACTCGTGCCCGGCGAATATGCCGTGGTCGAGATGCTCGGCAAAGAAGGCATGAATCTTTACGTCTGGGATTTCGGATTTGATCCTAATGCTCCCGCCAACGCCAAGGCATGGAAGCCCGATCCCTCGGCCACAAAGTCCTCCTCCGATAGTCCCAAAGAAGAGAAACAAAAAGACCTGGAACAAAGGCAATAGGCGACGATTGCGGTCACATCTACGAAACCAGCGAGCATTGTCATTCTGAGCGAAGCGAAGAACCTGTGAATTATGCCGGCGGAGAAGCGAGTGCATAGATCCTTCGCTTTGCTCAGGATGACAAGCTCGCTCCATGCATTTCGGCTCTGACGCTAAAATGACCCGCATGATCTTTCTCCTACTCTTTGCGACGCTCACACTTCAGGCTTCCACCCAAGCGAATCACACCACCGAACTTCTCCGGGCTCAGGATCAAGCGCTGCTCGATGCCATCGCACCCGGCGATCTGAAGGTCTGGGACCGGGCGCTGGCGGCCGACGCGCTCTACGTGGACGAAAACGGCACGATCATGGATCGCGCGGAATTCTTCAAGCAGCTCAGGCCGCTGCCGCCGGGCGTTTCCGGAAGCCTGCAAATCAGCGATTATTCCGCGCATATTGTGGACGATCTGGCCACCGTCGTTCACACCGACGACGAAGAAGAGTATTACCACGGCCAGGTGCTGCACGCGCGTTATCTCACGACCGAGACTTGGCGTCATGAAAGCGGGGCGTGGAAGCTTTACCTGGTTCACGTCTATGCCGTGGTCAAAGACCCTCCGGCAATCTCACTTCCGGCTGATGCGCTCGAACAATACGCCGGCCAGTATTCTGCGGGGCCCGATCTCGTGTACGTAATTCAGTGGGATGGGAAGCAGCTTATTGGCGGCAAACAGGGCGGCCCTAAGGCGCCTTTGAAGGTCGAACTGCGTGACGTTCTCTTCGTTCCCGGCCAGCCGCGAATTCGCAAGATTTTTCAGCGCGATGCAGCCGGCCACATCACCGGATTCGTTGATCGTCGCGAAAGCTGGGACCTGGTTTGGCGACGGGATCAGTCTCCGAATTAGATGGCGCTTGCCAACGAGGCCTGGCTTGATGGCTGAAAGCTGAGGGCTGCTCCAGTTCCGTCCAGCCTGATAAACTAACGGCGGCTTTCAGATCACCGCCCGGCGGGATTGGCTTGAAATCCTATCGATCCGCTCGCGTGCTGCTCCCGGAAATCGACCGCGTGCTTTTTGCCAATCAACCCTCATTTCATTCTTCACCGCTCGATGAGGTCATCGATCTGCTTTGTCGTGGCCGCCACTACAGTTGGATGGGGGTCTATTTGACCGCTGAGGGCGAGGGATCTCCGCAGCCGATCGGAGCGGGAGGCGAGGGCGACGTCGCGGCGCTGAAGTTTTCGGGGACGCGCAAGAAAATCATTGTTTCCATGAAAGTGGGCCGCCACGAGGTCGGAGTTCTGAGCGCGGAGAGTTCCGGGGAGCATGCCTTTGGCGCCGAAGACCGCGTTCTGCTGGAAAAAGCCGCCGCCCGCCTGGCCCGCTTTCTGACCGGGCCGGGGAAGTATATTGTGCGCCGGGAACGCGCCATGGCCGAAGGCGCCGCTGCGCGCAAAGCCGTTGCGGCCAGCGAAAAATGACCCGATCTCCACGGCTAGCTTTCCTGCGGTTTTTCCGACTCCAATTTCGTCGCTTCTTCCTGAATCCGCCGCCACGCCCGCTCCACGTGCTGCCGTTTCGTGTTTGTCTGTCCCACGCAGAAGCGCAGAGTAAGGCGATTGTTCAGCTTCGTGTGCGTCAGATAGAGATCGCCACTGCGGTTCAGGCGGTCCATGATTTTCTGATTGGCTTCGTCTGCGCCTTGAAAGCGAAAGCAGACCAGGTTCAGGGGCGCGGGAGCGGCAAGTTCAAAGCATGGGTTCTCCCGGACCCACTGCGCGAACTCCTGCGCCAGCGCGACATGCTGGCGAATGTGGTACTGCAAACCCTCCGCGCCATAGTGGCGAATCACGAACCACAACTTCAGGGAGCGAAAACGCCGTCCCAGCGGAATCTGCCAGTCGCGGTAATCGATCACCGCGCCGGTTTCGGTTGCCTTGTTGCGCAGGTATTCAGGCACCACGCTAAGAGTTCGAATCAAAGCATTGCGATCAGCCACATAGAAGCAGTCGCAGTCGAAATTGGTAAACATCCACTTATGGGGATTGAAGCAGTAGCTGTCGGCGAATTCCAGGCCGTTGTGAATGTGCCGAAACTCAGGGCAAAGCGCGGCCGTGCCAGACATAGCCGCATCGACATGCAACCAGATATTGTTTTGCAGGCAAATGCGCCCGATTTCAACCACCGGATCGATGGCATTCGACGAGGTTGTCCCCACGGTCGCGCAAACGAAGCAGGGAACCAGTCCTGCCCGGCGATCTTTCTCAATTTGCTGGGCGAGGGCATGGGAGCGCATGGCAAAGTTCTCATCGACGTCGATCAGACGCAGATTGTCTCTTCCGATGCCGGCGATCTGCGCCGCTTTTTCAATGGAAGAATGAGCCTGCGAGGAAGTATAGGCGATCAGTTTTCCGTTGCATCCCTGCTGGTTGGTTGAAAAATTTGTGGCCCGTTCACGTGCCGCCAGCAAGGCGCAAAGCGAAGCGCTGGAGGCGGTGTCTTGAATGACGCCTCCTCCGGTTCTGGACGAGAGGAACTTATCGGGAAGGCCCAGCATGCCAACCACCCAGTCGAGTACGTGCGTTTCCAGTTCCGTGCAAGCCGGACTGGTGGCCCAAAGCATTCCTTGCACGTCGAAGCCGGAGGACAACATGTCGCCAAGCATGCCCGGCCCGGAGCCGTTCGAAGGAAAGAAGGCAAAGAAATTGGGCGACTGCCAGTGAGTAACCCCGGGCAGAATAATTTTTTCCACGTCGGCCATGATCGCCTCAAATGATTCCCCTTGTTGAGGCGGAGTCGCCGGCAGTGCATTGCGCATCTGGCCCGGCTCAACCTGCGACAACACAGGGAACGACTCGATCCGGGCGTGATAGTCGGCGATCCAGTCCACCATCTCATGACCCCGGCGCCGGAATTCGTCCGGAGCCATGTGAAACGACTTTTCCTCAGCCACAATTCCTCCTGAAAAGCGAAGCCCGCAACCGGCTTCCCTCTGTGCCCTCTGTTCAAGGTTTTTTGAAGCGCGGAGCGAATGCGTCTTCTAGCCTAACTGGCCGAAGTAGACGCGCGTCGCGTACTCCAGCACTACAAATCCGTCAACACGATGCGCCTCGTAGATTCGGTGCAATTCCGCGAGCATCGGCTCGTATCTCGGATTCTCCGGCGTCGGCGTATAGGAAGAAGAAACCAGCCGCCCCTTCAGTCCTTCATAGCCCACCTCTTGCCGGTTCTCGAACCGGCGCTCTTGAAACCGCGAGGGGGCAAAAAGCGTTGCAATTTCCTGGGTTGTTCGCTCATGCCGCACTTCTTGATAGTCGGTGCCAAAGGTCAGCAGCAATTTCTCGTAGTCGCGCAGAAACGGAGTCGAGTCGGTGAGGCGCTCATTCCATACCAGCACCAGCCATCCGTCCGGCTTGAGAATTCTCTGGAATTCAATCCGCGCCTTTTCCCGGTCGAACCAGTGCGCCGCCTGGGCAGCCGTAACAAAATCAACACTCTTCTGTTGCAGCGTGGTGGCCTCCGCGGTTGTCGCAACACTCGTAAATCGGGGAAAAGCCGCCAGAAATCCTTCCGCCGCTTTGCGCATCTCCGCATTGGGCTCTACGCCAAACACCCGGTTGCCGTTTTCGAGCAGCAAGTGGGTAAAAATGCCCGTGCCTGATGCAATATCGGCGATCACGGAATCCGCCGTTAACCGGCACTCCTTGCGTAATAGATCCAGAATTTCGTGGGGGTATCCCGGGCGATGCCGAACGTAGTCAGCCACCCGCGAAGAAAACCGCTGCGTGGAATTCTGCACAGGCATGCTTCCAGTTTATCGTGAACCGTGGTCCACAGCATTTGCACGCAAAGAGTAGAATCAAACATTCGTCTCGTTTCATCTTGCATCTGAGCCATTGCGGAGCGCTCTGAGTGTTGAAGGCCGGTGATCTTGTCCCAGATTTCGATCTACCCGCGCTCATCGGCGGGGTGAAGAAACGTCTTCACCTTGCTGAGTGGCTTGGCAAGCGCGACATCGTTCTCGCTTTTTATCCTTCAAACTGGGAGCCGGTCAGCGCGCAGCAGATGGTTGCTTTTCAGGCAGAGCTCGCCAGGTTGCAATCTCGCGGAACTGAGTTGGCCGCCATCTGCGTCGACTCCATCATGAACACAACCGTCTGGGAACGCGACATCGGCCCCTTCGACTTTCCCCTGTGCAGCGATTTCTGGCCGCATGGCGAAGTCAGCCGCCGCTATGGTGTGTTGCGGGAAAGGGAACCATTCGCCGGCGCCAGCGAAAGAGCTATTTTTCTCGTCGATCGATCTGGCCGAGTAGCTTCCGCAAATGGGTATCCACTCTCGAAAGCGCCTGATCTCGGTGAACTTTTTGAGATACTGACCAGAAAATAGGAACCGGATGAAAGCCACTCTCGTCGCAGTTCTACTCCTGACTCTTCTCCCCTGCGTTGACCATGCTTCGCCCGCCAGATCTGCCTCAGACTCGGGTCCCGGGCCTCTGGGTTTCGTCGACTTCCGAGGCGAGTCCGCCGTTGAAGCCCGCTTTCTCTCGGTGCCCGAGCCTAAGCTGGCGGAAGAACATTTGCGCATTCTGACGCAAGCTCCTCATATCGCGGGCTCCACCGAAGATAAATCCACGGCCGATTATGTCGCGCAGAAATTCCGCGAAGCTGGCCTCGACACCCAAATTGTCGAATATCGCGTGTGGATGAACTATCCCTCCGAAATCAGCGTCGACATCACGGCGCCGCCCGGAGTCTTCATGCACGGCCCGACCCGCGAGCATGTCAGCGACGATCCTTACCAAGACGATCCTCGCGTAGTCGTGCCTTACACCGGAATGTCGCCTTCGGGAGACGTTGAAGCCGAAGTCGTCTACGCCGATTACGGATCGCCGGAAGATTTTCAACGACTCGAGCAGATGAAAATCGACGTGCGCGGCAAGATTGTTCTGGTGCGTTATGGCCAGAATTTTCGCGGCGTGAAAGTCTTTGTCGCGCAGGAGCACGGCGCCGCGGGCGTACTCATCTACTCCGATCCTGCTGATGATGGCTGGCGCCACGGCGACAAATATCCCACTGGCCCGTGGCGTCCCGACACCGGTGTGCAACGCGGTTCGATCGGATACATGTTCAAGTTTCCCGGCGATCCCACTACGCCGGGCATCGCATCAGTTCCGTCGCTCGATAGTTCCAAACGCATTTCGCCGGAGCAGTCGGCACAATTGCCGAAAGTTCCGACGAACCCGTTGTCTTACGCCGACGCCTGGCCCATTCTCGAACACCTCGGCGGCCCCGATTCCCCGCGTGACTGGCAAGGTTCTCTGCCGTTCACGTATCACGTTGGCCCCGGCCCGGTGAAAGTGAAGATGCACCTGAAGCAGGACTATCAATTCCGCACTATCTGGGATGTGATCGGACGCGTTCGCGGCAGCGAATTGCCGGACGAGTGGGTGGTCGCGGGCAACCATCGCGACGCATGGGTTTATGGCGCGGTCGATCCCAACAGCGGCACCGCCTCCATGCTGGAAGCTGTGCACGGCCTAAGCGAATTGCTCAAGTCGGGCTGGAAGCCCAAACGCAGCATCGTGATTGGCAGCTGGGACGCCGAAGAAGAAGGGCTCATGGGCTCCACGGAGTGGGGCGAAGAGCACGAAGCCGAGCTAGGCAATGCCGTGGCTTATTTCAATATGGATGTCGCAGTTTCCGGCCCCAAGTTTGGAGCCTCGTCATCGCCGAGTTTGAAGCAGTTTCTGCGTGATATCAGCCAGGTGGTACCCAGCCCCAAGGGTGGCAAACTGTACGACGATTGGCGGAAAGCCAACCAGCCCGGAGGCACGAACCAGGGACCGACTGAGGCGATTGGAGACACGCGCCGCGTTCCCGCCGCCCAAGGCAAGCTCGACGTGCCGGTTGGCGACCTGGGCAGCGGGTCCGACTACACGGTTTTTCTGCAGCATCTCGGCGTGCCATCGAGCGATATCAGCTCGACCGGATCCTACGGCGTTTACCATTCGGTCTTCGACAATTTCAACTGGTTCAAGAAATTCGGCGATCCCGATTTCGTGTACCTGCAGGAAATGGCGCGCGTGTTTGGAGTTGAAATCGTTCGCATGGCGGATGCCGACATTCTGCCTTACGACTACGAGGAATACGGCAAGGAAATCGTGGCTTATGTCGACGCTGCCAGAAAAAAAGCCGAGAACAATTTCGGTAGCCAGGCTCCCGATTTCAAAGAAGCTGCCGAGGCAGCGCATCGCTTCGAGCAAGCCGGCAGTAAAGCTCTTGAGCGGGAAAAGAACCCTCCGGCCAATACTCTTCGCCTGAATCAGGCATTGCGGCAGACGGAACGCGCTCTGCTGGTTTCAGAAGGCCTTCCCGATCGTCCCTGGTTTCGCCATGCGATTTACGCGCCCGGAGAATACACCGGCTACGCGGCGGTCGTAATCCCGGGGGTGAATGAGGCCATCGATAAACACGATCTCTCGCTTACGCGCCAGCAGATCGCAGTCCTTGCGGGTGCCCTCGACCACGCGACCAAGGTGTTGGAAAGCTATCGCTGAAGAGCGCGCCTGGCGCGGCTTTCTAAGGCCGTCCAGGAAGTGCAAAGATTTTCACCTCAGCTCGTGATTGCAGCTCCTTTTTTCCGTAGGAATCTGGTGCGAGATTGAGTAGACTCAGCGATGCCCCTAAAAGGGTGCAACTGCCCGAGAGTCGTTCCTGCTTCTCCCATGTCGCTCGCACGCATAGTGGCCCGTTCTCCTCAGGTGTCAAACCTCCTCGCAAGAAAACTGCGGGCACGCGGCTTTCAAATTGAAGCCTACGCCAGGCGCGTGGAATTCACTACCTCGCCGGATATCGAATTCTCGGTCGAAGAATCCACGATAGAAAACGCTCTTGAGCAAGCTGGCAGGACCGGAACGTGGGTGTTCATCGCTCCCGGCGCGCTTGCGGACGGCGTGAGCGAAGTGATTGATTTCACGCCGGAAGAAACGAAAGACGCAGTGCCTGAACCTTCCGCCGGATCTCCAATCTTGCCGAGCATCATGGCAGAGGCGCCGGTCAGTGGACCGGTGACCGAGGTTGTAAGTGAGCCGGTTGGCATTTCTGCCGCAGAGATTGAAAGTGTAGAGATTCAGTCGGTGCCGCCAGAGGCCGTCGTTGTCGCATCCACTGCCGCGACCATTAGTGACCTGGCTCCAGCGCTGGAAACCTGTGATCCTGTCGCGGTGCGTGATCTGACTATGGGGCGTGATCTGGCGGTCGACTCGAACGAAAATAGGGAGATTCCGACTCCGCTAGAAATAGCGCCTGTGCTTGCGGAAGCCATGGCAACTGATTTTGAAGAGCCAGTGGCTGCGGTTGAAGTTCACACCGAAGAGATCATTCAGTCTACCGAGGTTGAAGCCAAGGCAGTAAAGCCTTCCGGTCAGCTGATCTCCGAGATTGTTGAACCGCCGGCTATCGTGTTTGAGACCTCTGCCGAAGTACCCGTGGCTGCTGAATTAGCGGCACTGCCGGCATCCGAATCGTTGCCCGAGCCTGCGCAGGCCAGGCCGGTTGCGCTGGAAAGGGAGGCGGAGATTGTAGTGGAAAAAGCTGCGGCCGATGCGCCGGCTACCCATCTGGCTTCGCGAAAAATTCGGATTGTCCTTCCCGGCTTTAAGAGGAATGCTTACCTGTGGGCTTCCGCCGCGCTGGTGTTCACCATTGGCGTCATGGGGATGGTCGTGACCTCCACGAAGCCTGCTTCCCATCCTGTGAGCGCCGCGCAGCCTCAAATCACCGTCGCTCCGCAAACTCCGCTGCGCATCGCGAATGCTCCCTCAGTTGCTCGTAAAGCCGGTGCTCCGGCTGCGTCCCAAGCTGTCTCGTCCGTTCCTCGCCACCATTCTACGTCGAGCGACGAAGGCTACATCGCCAAAGACACCGTGGTCCGCTACGGCAGTTCGGCCGCGACGCCGCCAAAAAAATCCGCGGCGAAGGGCAAATCAATCCAAAACTAGCAAGAAGTTATGTGATTACTTCAGCTCCACCAGCTTCTCCACCAGCTCCGAATAATCTTTCTTCTCCAGCCCGTGGACTTGCTTGTTGTACTCGTCCACTTTCGATGAATAGTTCATCGAACAGAACTTCGGCCCGCACATGGAGCAGAAGGCCGCTTCTTTATAGAAATCGTCGGGCAGAGTTTCATCGTGCATGGAGCGCGCAGTTTCGGGATCGAGCGACAGCGCAAACTGTTTTTCCCAGTCGAACTTATATCGCGCATAGCTGAGCGCGTCGTCACGGTCTTGCGCCCCCGGACGCCGCCGGGCAACATCCGCCGCGTGCGCCGCAATTTTGTAGGCGATGATGCCATCTTTCACGTCTTTTTCATTCGGTAATCCCAAATGCTCCTTCGGCGTGACGTAGCAAAGCATCGCCGCTCCATGCCAGCCAATCATGGCTGCACCGATCGCCGAAGTGATGTGATCGTATCCCGGCGCAATGTCGGTAACCAGCGGGCCGAGCGTGTAGAACGGCGCTTCGTAGCAGAGTTCTTTTTCTTTATCCACCTGCTCTTTAATCTTGTCGAGCGGCACGTGCCCTGGCCCTTCGATCATCACCTGCACGTCGGATTCCCAGGCTTTTTTCGTCAATTCGCCAAGGGTCTTCAACTCGGCAAACTGCGCTTCATCGCTGGCGTCGGCGATGCAACCCGGGCGCAGCCCATCGCCCAGCGAGAAGCTCACATCGTGCCTGGCGAAAATCTTGCAAATCTCATCGAAGCACTCATACAGAAAATTCTGCCGGTGATGATGCGCCATCCACTGTGCCAGGATCGCGCCGCCCCGGCTCACGACGCCCGTGATGCGCTTTGAAACCATCGGCAGATACTGAATCAGCACACCCGCGTGGATGGTCATGTAATCCACGCCTTGCTCGGCCTGCTCTTCGATCACCTCGAGCATCACGTTGGCGTTCAAATCTTCAATCCGCTTTACCCGCGAGACTGCTTCATAAATCGGGACCGTTCCGATCGGCACCGGCGAATGCCGCAAAATCGCTTCCCGAATCTCGTGAATATCGCCGCCCGTTGAAAGGTCCATCACGGTATCGGCGCCGAAGTGCACGGCCGTATGCAGCTTGTTCAGCTCGTCGCCAATCTCGGAAGTGACCGCGGAATTGCCGATGTTGGCGTTGATCTTGCACAGCGAGGCCACGCCGATACACATTGGTTCCAGCTCCGGATGATTGATGTTTGCGGGAATAATCATGCGGCCGCAGGCGACTTCCTCGCGCACCAGTTCCGGGGCAATCTTCTCCCTCCGCGCCACATATTCCATCTCTTCCGTCACCACGCCCGTGCGGGCATAGTGCATCTGAGAGAAATTGCCGTCGCTGTTTTGGGTTTTTCGTTGCGCAATCCACTCGCTGCGCAACTTCGGTGCGCCGTGGCCGTTTGCAGAATTACCGTTGGTGGAGGGCATTCGTAATTTCCTCGCGGGAGATTTTCGTAACTGAAATTATACGCTCCACCACGGCATTGCTCTGCTCCGGTGCAACGACGTTTCGAACGGAGAGGCCGCTAGAGAAAACGAAGGCAGAGCCGAACTATTGGCAGTCGATCACTTGGCACATCGAGGGGTCTTTCGTATTGATATTATCCACCGCGTTTCTTATGTGCAGGCCCGCCATCGCGGCAGGATACGCCCACCACAATTTTCTGATTACCCGGTCTCCCGGTAGCCAGTCATGCCCCTTCTTGATCTCATAAGTCACAAACCATTCGGCGGCGAAGATCAGCGCATTTTTCGCGATAAACGGCGGATGCGGCGGCGTACTCGTCACCCAGGGAGCGCCGGCGGCCTTTTCGTTGTCCAACACCAAAGTCCGGGTGGTAAAGCGCATCGACTCGGCCATGCCCAGCGCACCGATCACCACAAGAAATTTCTTGTCGATCACGTGCTGCGGCTTCGGCGCTTCGGGAAGCGCTGTTTTCAACATCGCGTTGGGCGCGTATTCTGCCGGGTCCCCGGCGGCGGGCTGCACACTTTCTTCTGCAGAGACGTGGCCCACAATAACAGCCGTCACAATAATGAAGTGAGCGAAGCGCAATCTAAATGTCCTCCGTCAAGTTGCTTTCGCAACTCGGTGCAACATACGGAGCAGCAAACTCCTATCCGGCCCAATGGGACGATCTTTCAATCACATAGAAGCTGGTTTCCCAATTCGGAACCAACTGGGGGAGGCATGCGCAAGAATGTTCCTTCCTCGCGTCTCTAATCTTTCCCTCGCTCGGAAGATCTGGAGGCCGTGGACATCGCGATCCGTCCGCTTGTGCCGTTTCCTAAAGTTGTCCGTCCAATGAAGCTGGGCTTACAATCTCCGGTTCAATTTCAGGAGAACCTCTTATGCTGCGCTTCCGTTTCTTTCTGGCAATTCTGCTTCTCTCAGCGGCTTCCGCGTGGTGCCAATCCGGCGCTGCTCCGAAAGAAAAAATGGGGCCTGGCTTCAGCGTTGAAACCATCGACAAAACCGCCGATCCCTGCGTGGACTTCTACGAATATGCCTGCGGCAACTGGATCAAAGCCGCGGAGATCCCTCCCGACCAGGGGCGCTGGGGCAGTTTCACCGAACTCGACGACCGTAATCTGGTTACTCTGCGGGAGATTTTGGAGAAGGTCTCGGCCAACAATCCCAGCCGCAACGCTGTCGACCAGAAAATAGGCGACTATTATGAAGCCTGTATGGATGAGAAGGCAGCCGATGCCAAAGGGATCGAGCCTCTAAGGCCCGAACTCGATCGCATCGCGGCGGTCAAAAACAAAGGAGAGTTGATCGACGCCATTGCCCGCGTTCAGCTGATCGGGCCCAATCCGCTGTTTAATTTCTATTCTTCGCCGGACTTTCACAATGCGGGCCAGATCATCGCGTTTATCGATCAGGGCGGCTTGTCGCTGCCTGACCGAAACTACTACATCAAAGACGACGCCAACATGGTGGAGATGCGCAACCATCTGATGGCTTACGCGACCCAGGTGTTCACACTGGCTGGCCAGACTCCGCAGCAGGCCGCGGAATCGGCCGCGACGGTTCTTGGCATCGAGACCGCTCTCGCCAAGGCTGCCATGGATCGCACCCTCCGCCGCGATCCCAAAACCCGCGACCACAAGATGACGCGTGAGGAAGCCATCGCGCTGGCGCCCGACTTTTCGTTGAATCGCTTCTTTACCGCCTCCGGCGCTCCCGCTTTTTCGGAACTCAACGTCGCCAACCCGGAATTTTTCAAGCAAGTTGATCCATTGCTGAATTCCGAATCTCTCGAGACCTGGAAAACCTACGTCACTTGGCGCCTGCTCGATGGAACCGCGCCGTGGCTCTCCCAGCCCTTTGTCGAAGCCAACTTCAAAATGCAGCAAGCCCTCACCGGTCAGGCTGAGATCAAGCCGCGCTGGAAGCGCTGCGTCGAATCCACGGATGGCGCATTGGGTGAAGCTTTGGGCCAGCGATACGTTGAGGTGACCTTTGGGCCCGAAGGCAAAGGGCGCATGCTGAAGATGGTCGACGCGCTGGAAAGCTCGCTCGATCAGGATATTCAAGGTCTGCCCTGGATGGGGCCGGAAACCAAAAAGCAAGCCAAGATCAAGCTGGATGCGATTCGCAACAAGATCGGCTATCCCGACGTGTGGCGCGATTACAGTTCGTTGACCATTGTGCGCGGAGATTCCGTCGGCAATTTCCTGCGCGCCAATGAATTTGAATCACGCCGTCAGATCAACAAAATCGGCAAACCGCTCGATCGCAACGAGTGGGGCATGACGCCGCCTACGGTCAATGCTTATTACAGCCCGCCGAGGAACGAAATCGTGTTTCCTGCCGGCATTCTGCAGCCGCCATTCTTCGACCGGACCATGGATGACGCGGTAAATTTCGGCGGCATCGGCGTGGTGATCGGGCACGAACTGACGCACGGCTTCGACGACCAGGGCCGCAAGTATGATCCGCAGGGCAATCTGCGCGATTGGTGGACTGCGGAAGACGGCAAGGAATTCGAGCAGCGCGCCAGCTGCGTCGCCAACGAGTACGGCAATTTCGTTGCAGTCGATGACTTGAAGGTTAATGGCCGGCTCACTCTTGGCGAGAATACCGCCGATAACGGCGGCGCCCGAATTTCTTTAATGGCCCTCGAGAAAATTCTCGCGGCCGATCCCGCGGCTCGGCAGAAGATCGTTGGCTATACGCCCGAGCAGCGTTTCTTCTTGGGATTCGCCCGGGTGTGGTGCGAAAAGCGCCGTCCGGAATTTTCGCGCGCGCGCGTGCTGACCGATCCGCACTCGCCGGGAAAATACCGCGTCAATGGCACGGTGCAGAATATGCCCGAATTCCAAAAGGCCTGGGGATGCAAAACCGGCCAACCCATGGTCGCGGAGAACGCCTGCCGGGTCTGGTAGTGTGAGCGCGAGCGTTCGTGTGGGGCACGAGCATCCCGCCCGTGCGAGGGCGCGAGGGCTGCTCCGGCCTTCGGGGCCAAAGCTTTCAAGCTGGCGAGCCCCAATGAGCGGTCGCGAATGGCCGTCCCTTTGGCCATCTTGACCTAAGCGTATCCAAGGGATAACCTTTCCCAAGGTGGGAGGCTTCTCATGTCCAAAGAAACCGCCAAATACCTAAAATTCGGCAGCGCCATCGCGGTCATTCTGGTGTCGCTGGGGTTTCTCGCCTATACCGGCGTTCAAGACAGCAAAAGCTATTACGTCACCATCAAAGAGCTGCATGGCATGGGTAACGACGCGTACACCAAGCGTTTGCGTGTTGCCGGCAACGTGCAGCCCGGCTCGATCAAGCGCAATGGCACGCGCGTCGAATTCGTCCTGATTGAGCAGGACCAAACCCTCCCGGTCATCTATAGCGGAACCGAAGCCCCGCCCGACACGTTCAAGGACAATTCTCAGGCGTTGGCCGATGGCAGCTTCGGCCACGACGGTGTTTTCCACGCCAAAGAACTCCAGGCCAAGTGTGCGTCGAAGTACGCACCGCAGCAACCGGGTGCGCCCGGTGCGACGCCGACGCCCGAGCCCGCCAAGACGGTAACCCAGGTACAAGGCAGCAGCTCATCAGGCATGCCGAACTGAGCCGTCTTTTCTCGCTGTCCCTTGCGTACTCGCGGTTGAGGTTTTCACTTCCCGATTTGCAAATCCCCGCAAAAATGCATAGATTCTTCGCTGCGCTCAGAATGACAATTCCTTTTTGACCTCTATCTTTTGCCCGTGAACCAAGCCCAAAGCGCAGATTCTCCCATCATCGTCGTCGCTGACCTTGTGAAGCAATTCGGCCGTTTTGCCGCGCTGCGTGGCGTCAGCGCCGGGTTTGCTGCGGGGCGTCTGTACTCGATTCTCGGCGACAACGGAGCAGGGAAGACCACGCTGCTTCGTTCGCTGGCGGGTTTGTCTAAGCCCACGCGTGGCAGTATCAGCATCGACGGCAAGAGTGATCTGCGCGCTGTCTGCCGTCAGATCGGCTACATGGCGCATCCGTCACTGCTGTATGACGAGTTGAGCGCAATGGAGAATCTGCGCTATTTCGCTCAGCTCTATGAAATTGAAGACTCCAGCCGTTGCGCCAGCGTCATCGCCGCCGTCAACCTCGATCCTGCGCTCGACCGTCCCATCGCGCAATATTCGCAGGGCATGCGGCAACGGCTTTCGCTGGCGAGGGCGTTGCTGCATGACCCGCAGATTCTTCTGCTGGATGAACCGTTCTCCAACGTGGACATGAAATCCGCCCGAGACATGGTTGCGTTGCTGGCTAAGATGCGAGATTCCGGCAAGACCGTTTTTGTCGTGACTCATCAGGCCATCCTGCTCGCCGAGGCCGCAGACGAATTCATCTGGATGGAAGCAGGAAAGATTGTGGATCGCACGGCGGATTTTAAGCAGGCGGGGGTGAAGTGAGTTCTCTTTCAGCCGTAACTCGCGCAACGCTGGCCAAAGACCTCCGCCTGGAATGGCGCTCCAAAGACGCCATCAACTCCATGCTGTTTTTTGCTTTGCTGGTGGTGGTGGTCTTCAGCTTTTCTTTCGATCCCAATGCGGAAGAATCGCGCCAAATTGCCGGCGGACTAATATGGGTGGCGTTTTTATTTGCCGCAGTCGTCGCGCTGAATCAGACCTGGGCGCGGGAGCTGCGCAATCAGGTGCTGGACGCTTATCGCGTGTCGCCTGCTCCGGCGAATTCATTGTTTCTCGCCAAGGCTCTGGGAAACTTCATTTTTGTCAGCATGCTGGAAGCCTTGATGACGCCGCTGTTCATCATGTTCTACAAGCTTCGCGCGCTGGGCCCGGCCTGGCAACTGATTCCGGTGGCCCTGCTCGGAACCTGGGCCCTGGTCGTGAACGGCACATTTTTCGCCGCGGTTTCCCTGCGCACGCGCAGCCGCGAAATCATGCTGCCGCTGCTGCTTTTTCCTATTTCTCTTCCCGCGATTCTTGGCATGGTCAACGCCACGACGTTCATTTTGACCGGTGAGCCTTTCGTCCGCTTCTGGATCGTATTGCTTGCCACCTACGATGTGGTGTTTACTATCGCTTGTCTGCTTTTATTTGAGACTGTGCTACACGCCGAATAGCGCGAGACTGAACGGAAGAATAAGAGCGGAGCGAAGCGAGGAAACGGCGAAGCGACAACAAAAGCGCAGCGGAGCGAAGCGAAAAAGATGAAGCGCGCATTCCCCATTCTCGCCGTCCTGACCGGAATTCTGCTCAGCTACGCGCTTTACGAAGCGCTCGTGGTTGCGCCCACTGAGCAGACCATGGGTAATGTGCAGCGCATTTTTTATTATCACGTGCCTTCGGCCTGGACAGCTTTTCTTCTTTTCTTCATTAACTTCATCGCGTCCGTCGCATATCTGATTCGCCGCAATCCAGTCGCTGACGCCGTTGCCGTCGTGACCGCCGAAGTCGGCGTGGTTTTCTGCACCGTAGTCCTGGTCACCGGCCCATTGTGGGCGCGGCCGGTATGGGGGATCTGGTGGACCTGGGA
>Ga0335076_10000396_pt1 | contig 39590 bp, 37 predicted proteins | sample Lox_Sample_25_FD_206717 | JGI IMG/M metagenome (GOLD analysis project Ga0335076, IMG submission 206717) | Soil microbial communities from Loxahatchee National Wildlife Refuge, Florida, United States - Lox_Sample_2.5 | ecosystem: Environmental > Terrestrial > Soil > Wetlands | place: USA...
AGGCGGGCCCGGGTCACCGCGATGTCCTGGCCGTTCGCCGCGCGCAGCGCGACGATCGCGGACGGTGCGTCCACCGGGTCGGCCACGGCCCAGCCGGGCAGGCCGGCCAGCGCCTCGCGGGTCTGCCTGCCGACCCCGGCGAGCCGGGCCCAGATCCGCGCCGGGCCGGCCGCCAGGTATTCCGCGACGGCTGTGCACAGGCCGACCCATGCCGCGACGTTCGCCTCGGTCGCGCCGAGCAGCCACAGCGGGCTGCTGTCCGCGGGGCGGGCACTGCGTTCCAGTTGCGGGGCGCTGACCCGCAGGTCGTCCCACCAGGGTTCGGTCACACCCAGCACGCCCACGCCGCGCGGCCCGGTGAGCCACTTCCGGCTGGTGGCGTAGACGGCGTCGGCGCCGCAGGCGGTGTCCACGTGGCCCAGGGCCTGGGCGGCGTCCACCCATAGCGGCACGCCCGCGGCCCGGCACAGCGCCGCGGCCGCGCCGACCGGCTGCACCAGGCCCCGGTGGGATGTCATCTGGACCAGGTGAACGACGGCCGGGGGGTCGTCGGCCAGCCTCCGCTCGAGCGCGGCCAGGTCGACGGCGCCGTCGCCGTGCGTTTCGAGTTCGGTGACGCGCAACCCGCGGACGGCGAACGCGTCCAGGTTCGGCCCCCATTCGCACGGCGCGACCGCGACGGCGTCGCCGGCGCGCAGCGGCCAGATCGCCAGCAGCGCGCCGAGCGCCGCCTCGGCGCTCGGCACGAAGGCCACCCCGGCGGCCGGGATGCCGAGCAGCCGGCCGAGCGCGGCCCGGCCTTCGGCGAGCACCGGCCCGGCCTCCGCCGCCGCCACGTAGGCGCCGGTCACCGCCTCGCGCGCGGCGTGCGCGGCCGCCGCCGCGAGAGTAGCCAGGGAGGACCGGCCGGCGGCCGCGGTGTCCAGGTGAAGGACCTCGGCGGCCGGCCGCCGCTCCCGCCACCAGGCCCAGTCGGCGGGCGGGTCACCCATGCGTGGGTTCGGGGTCGTGAGATTCCTGGGACTGCTGGGCCTCCTGGGGTTCTTGGGATGGAGCGGAGGCGGTGGCCGGGGCGGGGGCGGGGGAAGCTGAAGGGACGGACGCGGCCGCGGCGGCCGGGGGTGAGGACGACGCGGCGGCAGCCGAGGCAGCGGCCTCGGCGGCGATGGGTCCGGCGGCCTCGACGGAGGAGGTGGCGGTGGCGGGCGGGGAGGCGATGACTACCCGGTCGGGGCGGCGCTGGCTGCGGAAGAACCAGGCCGCGCCGAAGATCGTCAGGGCCGAGGCGATGTACATGTTCAGCCGCAGCCCGAAGATGTACACCGAGGAGTCGATGCGCAGCGACTCCTCGAAGATCCGGTACGCGGAATAGCCGAAGACGTACAGCGCGAACAGGCCCGGCGGCTTGATCGTGCGGTGGTGCCCGAGCCAGATGAGGAAGAACGCCCAGGCGAAGTCGAAGATCAGCTCGTAGAGGAAGGTCGGCTGGAACGTGCCGAAGTGCAGGTCCTGGGCGGGGATCCCGCCGGAGACCCGGTAGGAGTAGGGGATTTCGAGCCCCCAGGGCAGCGACGTCGGCCGACCGAACAGCTCCTTGTTGAAGTAGTTGCCGATCCGGCCGATGCCCTGGGCCATCAGCAGGCCCGGCGCCATCGCGTCGGCGAACAGCGCCGGGCTCACGCCCCGCCGGCGCAGCCGCCAGACGCCGACGAGGCCGCCCGCCAGCACCCCGCCCCAGATGCCCAGGCCGCCGCTCCAGACGGCGAACGGGCCGTACCAGACGTGCGGGATGTCCATCGGCGTGGTGATGTCGAAGTAGATCCGGCCGCCGATGATCCCGGCCGGCACCACCCACAGCGCGATCTCGCCGACGAGTTCGGGGTCGCCGCCCACGGCACGCCAGCGGTGCCTGGTCAAGACGATCGCCAGGGCGATCCCGACCAGGTAGGCCAGCGCGTAGAAGTGAATCATCAGCGGGCCGATGTGGAAGCTGTCGATCGGCGGGCTGGGCAGGTGCGCCGGCAAGGCCATGGCCATACGGCCGAGAGTACACCGGTCCGGGACCGGGACGGACGGTCGGAAGGGCCGGGCCCATCGTCCCCCGCGGCCCGCGAATAAAGCCCCTTCGGTAGCCCCGAGCCGGTCGCGTGAACCGGCTCGAGGGCGGATAACCCGGCCCGTTCGGCCCTATGGACCGGAGTCGGGACCGGCAGCGGCGTGCGCCGGGGTCCCGGCGTCGGCGTCGGCGCCGGCGGAAGCGACGGCCACCCGGCGGGGGGCCACGGTGGCTGGCGAGGCCGACGGGACGGCCGCCGACCGGTCCGGCCGGCCAGCCAGCCGGTATACGTCGGAGCCGTCCACGGTTTCGTCCTCGAGCAGCAGCTCGACCAGCGCGTCGAGCTCGCGGCGGTGCCCTTGGAGCAGCTCGGTCGCCCGGGATTCGGCCTGGCGGAGCAGGTTGGCCACCTCCTTGTCGATCTCGGCCTGGGTGGCCTCGGCGAACGGGCGGCTGGACATGGCCGGGCCGCCGCCGAGGAACACCGATCCGCCCTCGGGGTAGCCGATCGGGCCGAGGGTTTCGGACAGGCCGTACTCGCGGACCATCCTGGTGGCCAGGTCGGTCGCCCCGGCCAGGTCGTTGGCCGCGCCGGTGGAGCCCTGGCCGAGCACCACAAGCTCGGCGGCGCGGCCGCCGAGCCGCACCGCGAGCGAGTCGTGCAGGTAGTCCTCGCCGTACATGTGCCGCTCGGCCGCTGGCAGCTGCTCGGTCACGCCCAGCGTCTGGCCGGCCGGCAGGATCGTCACCTTGGCCACCGGGTCGGCGTGCTCGGACAGCGCGGCGACCAGGGCGTGCCCGGACTCGTGCACCGCCACTGTGTGCTTCTCCTCCGGCAGCAGCACGTTGGAGCTCTCCCGGCGGCCCAGGATGATCCGGTCCCTGGCCGCGTCGAAGTCGGCCGCGGTGATGATCTCGCGGCCGGCCCGGACCGCGAAGATGGCCGCTTCGTTGGTCAGGTTGGCCAGGTCGGCGCCGGAGAAGCCGGGGGTGCCGCGGGCGATGGCGTCCAGGTTCACGTCGCCGGCGATCTTCTTGCCCTGGCTGTGGACGGCGAGGATCGCGACCCGCTCGGTGACGTTCGGCAGCGGGATCGTGACCTGGCGGTCGAACCGGCCCGGCCGCAGCAGCGCCGGGTCCAGGACCTCGGGCCGGTTGGTGGCCGCGAGCACCACGATGCCCGTCGATGGGTCGAACCCGTCCATCTCGGCCAGCAGCTGGTTGAGGGTCTGCTCGCGCTCGTCGTTGGAGACCACGGCCCCGGTGCCGGCCCGGCGCTGGCCGATCGCGTCGACCTCGTCGATGAAGATGATGGCCGGGGCGCGCTTGCGCGCCTGGTCGAACAGGTCGCGGACGCGGGCCGCGCCGACCCCGACGAACAGCTCGACGAAGCTGGACCCGGTGACGGAGAAGAACGGCACCCGCGCCTCGCCGGCCACCGCGCGGGCCAGCAGCGTCTTGCCGGTGCCCGGCGGGCCGACCATCAGCACGCCGCGGGGCACCATCGCGCCGACCCGCTGGTACCGTTCCGGGCTGCGGAGGAAGTCGACCACCTCAGCGATCTCGGCCTTGGCTCCCTCGTACCCGGCCACGTCGGCGAACGTGGTGGAGGGGCGCTCCTCGTCGAACACCTTGGCCCGGGACCGGCCGACACCGAACGCGCCCTGCAGGCCGCCGCCCGCGCCGCGGGACAGGCGGCGGAAGAACCAGATGAACAACAGCAGCGGCAGCCCGAACACGACCAGGTAGATCAGCAGCTCGGTGCCGAAGCCCCCCGACGACGGGGCCGAGGACACCTCCACCCCGTTCGAGGTGAGCTCGTTGAGCAGGTCCTGCCCGGCCTGCGCCGGGATGACCACGGTGTAGCTGGTGCCGTCTTTCAGCGTGCCGGTGGTGGTGCCCCCGTCGGTGCTGGCCAGCTCGGCCGTCTTCACCTTGTGCGCGGACACGTCGGAGAGGAACTGGGAGTAGCTCAGGCTGGTCGACGGTGACCGGGTGGGCAGGAAGAACCACAGCCCCAAGATGACCAGGATCATGATCAGCCAGATCCAGTTCCGCCAGGACGGCGGCGGCGGCGGCGCGGACCCCGCGGGCTTGTCGCCGGGAGGCGGCGGTTTCGCTTGCTTGCTCATGGCAGCTCCTCTGGGGCGAAACCCATACGAACGGGTAACCCACTTGAAGCGTAAGGGACCAGCACGGCGGCGCCGTCGGAGCGGCACGCATACCTTCGCACGTTACCCCGCCCGGCTCAGCCGCCCTTGCGCGACTCCACCGGCAGCTGCCGATCCCGGCCCCGGCCGCCCTGGTCTCACCGGTATCCGGGGGAAACCATGAAGATTCCCTGTCCGCCGGTGAACCTGAGCCACCGCTCATACGTGTTACTCAGCAGAATCCCGGGATCGGCTCAAGGAGCGGGGTTCTCATTATTTGCGCTGGTAGCGACCTTACTGCCAGAATCGGGGCCATCACCCCAGCGTACGGGGACCGGGGTTTGGCCGCCCGGTTCTGCGGTACCAGGAACGTTTGCCGGACCGCGGACGTTAACCGGGAGGGCACGTGATCATTCGTCTACTGGATCGCGTCAACGATGTCGCGCCAGTGTCAGACGGGGGAAGTGATACAGCCGTGATAACCGCAGACGGTGCCGGGCCCGTTCAGCTCGAGCTCTCCTGCCGGCCGGGACCGAACGGGTACCAGGTCGTCAGCATGGCCGGCGAACTCGACATCGCCACGGCCGAGCAGGCCTACTCCTACGTCAGCGAGGTCATCGACGGGCGGCCGGCCCCGGTCACCGTGGACCTGTCCGGCCTGACCTTCTGCGACGCCTCCGGGCTCGGCGCGCTGGCCAGGATCGCGCGGCACGCGCGGCAGGCCGGCCGCCAGCTCATGCTCACCTCGGCCCGGCCGTCGCTGCTGAAGATCATGCGGATCACCGGCCTGGACCGGGCCTTCCCCGAGCTGCACCCGCCGGCTCACGCGTACTCCGCGTGAGCAGCCCCGGACGCAGCGCCGACCATGCCGGGCCCGGATCCGGCCTGGTCACGCCAGATTAGGGTCTTTAGTACCATGGAGGTTGCCGCCCTTCGGCGTTAAATTTGGAGTGCTTCCGGCGTTAATTCTGCAAAAAATAGCAAGCGGAGGGACTCACGCTATGGCCGAAGACGTCCAAGGACAGGCAGCCCAAGCTCCCGGATCGGGGGCCTCCGAGGCACAGATCGCAGTGCACTGGCGCGAGGAAGAATACATCCAGCCGCCCGCCGGTTTCGCCAAGCAGGCAAACGCCGCCGACCCGGCCATCCGGGAGCGGTTCAGCGAGGACAAGTTCCCCGAGTGCTTCAGGGAGTACGCCGACCTGCTGACGTGGGACCAGCCCTGGCACACGACGCTGGACACGAGCGACGCGCCGTTCTACAAGTGGTTCACCGGCGGCAGGCTGAACGCCTCCTACAACTGCGTGGACCGGCATGCGGCGGCCAATCCGGACAAGACCGCGATCGTATTCGTGCCCGAGCTCGAGACCGACGAGATCGTGCACATCAGCTACGCCGAACTGCTCCGGCAGGTGAACGAATTCGCCGCGCTGCTGCGTGACTTCGCCGGCCTCAAGACCGGCGACCGGGTGACCCTGCACCTGCCGATGGTCGCGGAACTGCCGGTCACCATGCTCGCCTGCGCCCGGCTGGGCGTCATCCACTCAGAGGTGTTCGGCGGCTTCAGCGGCGCCGCCGCAGGGAGCCGCATCGCCGACTCCGGCAGCCGCGTCCTGATCACCATGGACGGCTACTACCGGGCCGGCCAGATGGGCGACCACAAGGTCAAGGCCGACGAGGCCCTCGCCGTGGCGGCCAAGGAAGGCCAGGAGGTCGACAAGGTACTGGTCTGGCGGCGCCGCCCCGGCGCGTACCAGTCGCAGACCCCGATGGCCGACGGCCGGGACTTCTTCGTCGACGACCTGCTGCCGCGGTATGCCGGGCGGACCGTCGAGCCGGTCTCCATGCCGGCCGAGGCGCCGCTGTTCCTGATGTACACCAGCGGCACCACCGGCCGCCCCAAGGGCTGCCAGCACAGCACCGGCGGCTACCTCGCGTACGTGACCGGCACGTCCAAGTATTACCAGGACATCCACCCGGACGACGTGTACTGGTGCATGGCCGACATCGGCTGGATCACCGGCCACTCCTACATCGTGTATGGGCCGCTGGCGCTCGGCACGACCACCGTGATCTACGAGGGCGTGCCCAACTATCCCGACGGCGGGCGGCCGTGGCGGATCGCGGAAAAGCTGGGGGTGAGGATCTTCCACACCTCCCCCACCGCGATCCGGATGCTGCGCAAGGTCGGCCCGGAGGAGCCGGAGAAGTACAACTACCACTTCAAGCACATGACGACCGTGGGCGAGCCGATCGAGCCGGAGGTCTGGCGGTGGTACTACACCGAGGTCGGCAAAGGCGAGGCCGCGATCGTCGACACCTGGTGGCAGACCGAGAACGGCGGCTTCCTGGGCAGCACCCTGCCCGCCCTGGAGCCGATGAAGCCGGGCAGCTGCGGCCCCGGCGTGCTCGGCATCTACCCGGTGATCTACGACGAGAACGGCGACGAGGTCCCGGCGGGCAGCGGCAAGGCGGGCAACATCTGCATCCGCAACCCCTGGCCCGGCATCTTCCAGACGGTCTGGGGCGACCCGGAACGCTTCCTGTCCACCTATTTCCGGAAGTACAACAAGAATCCGGACAGCAAGGACTGGCGTGACTGGCCGTACTTCACCAACGACGGCGCGGTCCAGGCGGCCGACGGGTACATCCGGATCCTCGGCCGGGTCGACGACGTGATCAACGTGGCCGGCCACCGCCTGGGCACCAAGGAGATCGAGTCGGCGGCGCTCACCGTGCCCGAGGTCGCCGAGGCGGCCGCGGTCCCGGTCGTCGACGACGTGCGCGGCCGGGTGGTCGAGATATACGTATCGCTCAAGCCGGGCTACGAGGCCGGCGACGAGATCGCGGCCAAGGTCAGCACGACGATCGACACCACGATCGGCAAGATCGCCCGGCCGAAGAACGTCTGGATCGTGCCGGACATGCCGAAGACCCGGTCCGGCAAGATCATGCGCCGCGTCATCGCGTCGGTCTCCAACTTCGCCGACGTCGGCGACGTCACCACGCTCGCCAACCCCGAGATCGTGGAGCAGATCCAGGAGCAGGTGCAGTCCGCGAAAGCCGCCAAGGGGGAAGTGCGGCGCGAGCTCACCAAGGAAGAGGAGCAGGAGATCAAGTCGTTCGGCTCCCAGTGAGCTGAACCGCCCGTCCCGCGTCCGGCGGGCCGCCGCAAGCCGGTGGCCCGCCGGACGCCTTTTGTAGGGCCGAACGGCCCGGGGTTCACGCCCGCGCGCCCGTGGCTCAAGTCACGGCGATCCGGGACCTTGGCCTCTGTGACGCCAGGGCACCGTGCGATGTGCTGAGAACCGAACGGGAGGGATCCCCGGGTCAGACGCGGCGAAACGGCAACTGTCTCAGGCGGGATTCGGTGCCGCTCACCGCGCAATCGGAATCCGCGAGAAGCGGAGGCGAGGTCCCTCCCGTTCTACCAGGCGGTTACCCGGCTACCCGGAAGGATCGGCGGTGACAATGAACGCCAGGGTGAGGGACGTTATGACCGCCCGGGTGGTGGCGGTCAGGAAAGACGCCGCATTCAAGGACATCGTCGCCTTGCTGACCGAGCACCGGGTCAGCGCGTTTCCGGTTCTTGACGACGGCGAAAAGGTCATCGGCGTCGTTTCCGAGGCCGACCTGCTGTCCAAGGAGGCCCTGATCGCGGCCATCGGAGCACAGGTCGGACGGCTCGGACGGGTGGCCGGCTCGCCGTATCACGACGAGTTCGCCAAGGCCGCCGCGCTGACCGCGGCCGACCTGATGACCAAGCCACCCGTGGTAGTGACGCCGGATGAGCCCGTTACCAGCGCCGCCCGGCTCATGTACCACGCCCGGGTCAAGCGCCTTCCCGTGGTCGGCGAAAAAGGCCAGCTGGTCGGGATCATCAGCCGGGCCGACGCATTGAGCGTCTATAACCGCCCGGACGAGGAAATCCGCCAGGAAATCGCGAAGAACGTGATCATGAACGAATTCCTCGCTGACCCGGACTCCTTTACCGTCACCGTTTCGAGCGGCATCGTCACCCTCGAGGGATATCCGGAAACCATGGCCAGGGGCCGCGAGATCGTTTCCGAGGCCTGGCACGTGGAGGGGGTCGTGTCGGTACGCGACCGCCTGACCTACCCGGAAGGAAAGTAACCCATGTACCCGAACATCGTTTTGTCCGCCTGGGAGCTGACCATCATGGCGGTGGTCCCGGTGGCGGCGCTGGCCATCTGGATCGTCACGATCTTCTACGTCGCCAGGGACACGAGCGGGCACAAGCAGGCGGCGGCTGGTTCACCGGCTGGGCCGGCCGGGACAGCCACCGCCGTCACCGGCTCCCATCCGCCGTCGGTGGTTAGCGGACGGGAGCCCGAGCGGCCGCCAGCCGACCGGGCGGCCGCATAGCCCAGAGGCCGGATGACACTGCCGCCATCCGGCCTGCTGGGCTGCCCCGGTCATCCGGCCCGGCCGACCTCGACGGTCAGCTCGTCGTGCAGGAAGGACTGGTAGCCGCTGACCGCGGCGGCGTCGCCCTCGGCCTGCGGGTAGGACCAGACCGCGTCGGCGAGCTTGCGGTCGCCCGCGTTCACCGTCCAGTACGAGGCGGTGCCCTTGTAGGGGCACACGGTGTGCGTGTCGCTCGGTTCGAGCAGGTCCTGGCGCACGTCCCGGGCCGGGATGTAGAAGCGGTTCGGCAGCCCGGTCTCGGACAGCAGCAGCGGCCTGCTGGTCTCGGCCAGCACGTCCTCGCCCAGCAGGACGCGGACCGGCCGGGACGACCGGCGCACGTCCACCCGGTGGTAGGGGCAGGTGACCCACGACGCGCTCGTCCTCGTCGTACCACTCGTCCATGGCGTCCCAGTAGAAGCCGGCGTATCCCCGCAGCCACGCCGATTCCTCGTTCGGGTCCGGGTAGGCCCAGATGGCGTTCTCCGCGACCTGGCCGCCGGCCTGGACGGTCCAGTACGACGCCGTGCCCTTGAACGGGCAATACGTGTGCTGGTCGGTGGGCCGGATGAGATCGGCCCGGATGTCGTCCTGCGGCACGTACGCCCGGGGCAGCAGCCCGGTCTCGTGCACGAGCACGGCGCGCACCGTGTCGAACACGGTCTCGCCGCCGAAACCCGCCCGCAGCCGGCGCGGGAACTCGTGCATCAGCAGCCGGTGCGCGGGACCGTCGATCCGGTAGTTGACGGTCTCCGGCGGGTGCCCGGACAGCGGACCGGAGGAAATGGTCAGGGACATCAGGGAATCTCCTCACAGATCGTCGACGTCCGTGGTAACCAGCCCGGGTGCCGCGTCCATTCCATGGCTGGTCCCTGCGTCCTGCCCGGCGGACCGCCGGGCAAACACTGACAAATCGGGCGCTGACGGCGGCGCCGCCATGACCTGGGCAGGTTACTGGCGGGTGGCGATGGCCGGAACTCGCGTCACCGATGGCGGCCCCGGCCGGCCGCCGTCTGCGCCGGGAGCGGTGACGTGCCGCGGGCCATCCCCGCATCCTGGCATGCGCCCGGGCGGAGGCGGGCATGATGGCAGGGTGATCCGCAGGCTTGCCAGGGTGGTGCCGGCGCCGCCGGGCAAGCCGGTGCGGGAGGAAGCGGCCCAGGGCCAGCAGCGTGCGCGCCGCCTTGCCGTGCGTCCCGGCACGTGGGACCGGCGCGAGGCGGCCGCCATGATGGCCGGGTTCGACGCGGCCGCCGCCGACTGGGATGCTGGCCGTGGCGCGTACCGGCGCCCGGTGCTGGCCGATGCGCTGGAGCGCGGCGGCCCGTTCCGGCCCGGCCGGGCGGTGGAGATCGCCTCGGGCACCGGCCTGCTGACGCCCCTGATCCGGCATGTGTGGCCGGAGGTGATCGCGGTGGACCTGTCCCGGGGCATGCTGGCGCGCTCCGCCGCGGGCGGCCGGCTCCAGGCCGACGCCGCCCGGCTGCCCCTAGCGGACGGCTGCGCGGCCGCGGTGGTCATCGGTGACGGGCCGCTGTTCGCCGCCGAGGCTGCCCGGGTCATGGCGCACGGGGCGGCGCTGGTGTGGTCGAATGCGCTTGGTGACGGCGCCCCGTTCTTCGTGCCCACCAAGATCCTCGCCGAGGCGATGACGGCAGCCACGGGCCGTCCCTGGGACGCGGTCGAGAGCCAGGCGCACTGGGGCAGCTGGGCGGTGCTCCGCCCGGCTGGCCCGCCGACGGCATCCGGCGAGCGCTTAGGCGGCGGTCCTGGCGGCCGTGGTTCAGATATTCGACTCGTCGGCGGGGAAATCAGCGGGTGGCTGCGGAGATCCGCCGGTGTCGGGGGCACCGGGACATGTGAGCCCGAGGGTGTAGGCGGTCATGGACAGCGAGCCGTAGGCATAACCATCGACGAGGACGTCGCCGGAGGCAGCGCCGGCGAGTCCGGCAAGATACAGCAGCGGGATGAAGTGGTCCGGCGTCGGCACGGCAACGCGGTAGTCGCGATGGGCGTCAAGCCGGGCGGCAGCCGTCGGCTCGGACAGCATCTGGGCCCGGGCGTCCTCGTCGAAACGTCGCGCCCAGTCGTAGCCATCGTCAGGCCGTGCCCAGTTCACCGCGCGCAGGTTGTGCACGACGTTGCCGCTCGCGACCACCAGCACCCCGCGCTCGCGCATCGGCGCCAGCTTCCCGCCCAGCTCCAGGTGATAGTCGAGATCCTTGTCCGCGTTGACCGACAGCTGGACTACGGGGATGGACGCATCCGGGAACGCATGGACCAGAACCGACCACGTGCCATGGTCGATACCCCAGCTATCGACATCCGCCCCGATCCACGTCGGCTTCACGGCCTCCTTGATCTCCGCGGCGAGCTCCGGCAGGCCGGGTGCCGGGTACTGGACGTCGAACAGCTCCCGGGGGAAGCCGTAGAAGTCGTGAATGGTGCGCGGCCGCGGCATCGCGGTGACCGCGGTCGCGTTGATGTACCAGTGGGCGGACACGACCAGGATCACGCGCGGGCGCGGCACCGCCTGCCCGAAGGCCCGCCATGCCGAGGAGTACCGGTTGACCTCGAGCGCGTTCATCGGGTTGCCGTGCCCGAAAAACGCCGCGGGCATCAGCACGGACGCGCCGCTGACATCGGTCATGCCGTCCTCCCGCCCGCGAAAACCGACACCGTGACACTACTGTGTCACCTATCCCGCCGCGCCTGCGACCGGTGCCGGCGGACGGCAGCGTGGCTACCAGCGGTAAGCGAGGCGCCAGTCGGCGATGCCCCCGCCCGACCCAGGTGGAGGATTCGTTCATTGACCATTAGGGACTATTAGGTCGGCGTCCCCGCCGGCAGGATCGTCGAAGCCAGCGCCGCGCGGCCGGGGCCGGAGGGTGGCCGACCGCGGGTTTCCGCGGCGAACCCGTGCCCGCGGGTTCGCCGGCCGGCCGGCACGGTTCAGCATCGAGCGCCCGGCGCGGTGATGAGCCGGTCCTCGGTGACCACCGCGGTGACGAGCTCGGCCGGGGTGATGTCGAAGGCGACGTTGAGTGCCCTGGCCCCGGCCGGCGCGGCCGGGACGGTGACCTCCTCGTCCGCGCGCTGCTCGATGGGGATCGCCGCGCCGGACGGGGTTGCCTCGTCCAGCGTCGACTCGGGCGCCGCGACCAGGAACGGGATGCCGGCCGCCCGCGCGGCCAGGGCCAGGCCGTAGGTGCCGATCTTGTTGGCCACGTCGCCGTTGGCCGCCACCCGGTCGGCGCCGACCACCACCGCGTCCGCGAGCCCCTGGCTGATCAGGAACGGGGCCGCGCCGTCGCAGGCCAGCCGGTGCTCGATGCCGAGCTGGCCGAGCTCCCAGCAGGTCAGCCGGGCGCCCTGGAGCAGCGGCCTGGTCTCATCCACGATCACGTAATCGAGCGCGCCGTCGGCGTGCAGCGCGCGGATCACCCCGAGCGCCGTGCCCCAGCCCAGGCAGGCCAGGCTGCCGGTGTTGCAGTGGGTGTGCACGCGGAGCCGCCCGCGCCCGCAGGCCTCCCGCAGGTAGGCGGCGCCGCGCCGGCTGATCTGCCGGCTGGCCGTGACGGCCGAGCCGGCCACGGCCAGCGCCGCGGCCTCTACCGCCGCCTGGCCCCCCGGTATCCGGGCCGCTACCGCGGCCACCTCGCGGCGCAGGTTGACGGCGGTCGGCCGGGCATCGGCGATCCGCTTGACCTCCGCGGCCAGCCGCGCCTCGTCCCAGCCCTCGCGGCCGCCCTGGTGCACGGCCAGCGCCACGCCGAGGGCGCCGGCCACGCCGAGCACCGGCGCCCCGCGGACGGCGAGCGTGGTGATCGCCTCGACCAGCTGGTCGACGGTGACGATGCGCAGCATGCGGACCTGGTGCGGCAGCGCGGTCTGGTCCAGGGCCTCGATCTGCCCGTCCCGCCACGCGAGTACGTCCGGTGTGTCCATGACACCGAACCTACGCCGCGCGCAGGCGATGCCCGGGCCAGGGCTCAGCAGCGCCCGACGTAGGCGCCGGTGACGTACGTGGTCCAGGGCTCCCAGTCGCTCCCGTCGCCGGAGATGGCGACGGCGGCCTTGGCGTTCCCCATCGGGTCGAACGTCGCCTCGGCGGGCCCGTGGGACCCGTTGATCTGCCAGTAGCCGTAATCGTTGGTGGGGCTGAGGGCGTACTGGTTGCCGCCCGATTCGGCCATGGCGATCTCGGCGGCCATGAAGGCCTCGCTGGACGCGCCGCCCGCGGCCTCCCACAGCGCCTCGAGACCGGAGCAGCCGAGCGTGCCGCTCAGGCCGTCCGCCGAGGAGGTCAGCACGGTGGATTGCGACGTGCTAGTGGCGTGCCGCGGCGAGTACGCCGTGGCGCCGTACGGGATGGTCAGCTCCTCGCCGACGTCGATGACGTTGGGGTCGCTGATCGTGGACAGGTTCGCGTTGTAGATCCACTGCCAGTCGTCCGCGTTGCCGTAATAACGCTGCGCTACCTTGGACAGCGTGTCGCCGGGCTGGACGGTGTAGCTGCGGCTGGCCGGCTGGGCGGCGCGCCGGACGAGGGCGTCGGTGCGCGCCTGCTCGGTCACGGTGGCGGCCTTGACGGGGGTCCGCACCGCGGCGTGCGCCTGCGGCGCGGCGGCGACCAGCGCGCCGGCGATCGCCACGGCGGGGGCGGCCTTGCCGGCCTTCTCCGCGGCCTTCTCCACTTGCGACGGGGTGGTGTGCCGACCGGAACGCCGGATCTTCCGCGGTCGGCGGTGCGCGTGCACTGAATCCACAGAACTCCCCAAGTAGTGTCTGCGCCCGCCTGCTCGTCCCGGGGACGGGCCGGCCGACGGGCCTTGCCGGTCAGAGTGTGCGACCGATGCGGTGTGCGCCGTCTGCGGAAGCATGGCAGCAACCGTCTGGGGCCCGCAGGTAAACGAAGTATTTCCGTAACTCATCTGTGATCTGGCAGCTGGCGGGGCGCCGGCGCTGAGATACTGCCAACGTGACCGGTCATGGCTTGAGGTACTTCGAGGACAACGTGCTCGGGACGACTGGTCGGGGCGGTCAGCCAGGCTGGCCGGTGACGCGGGCGACCGCGATCAGCTTCCTGCTCGTCCGGCCCCGCACCCGCTGAGACCACCGAGGAAAACCGAGAAAGGAGACCCCGGCATGCTCTACGCCTTCGGATTCGAGCGGGTCGGCGTGGTGGTCGGCGATCTGTACTTCGTCGACCCCGAGCCGGCCAGCGGGCAGGAGGGGGCCGAGCGCGGTGTCCGGCTCGAGCTGAGGATCCTCGACCGCGGCCCGCTGAAGGGATCGATCTACTCGGCTCAGCCGATCGAGGTCGGCCCGCCGGTCTGGCGCGCCGACCTGCTGGAGTCGGTCGCCGGGCCGGCCGGCAGCTTCGACCGCGCGCACCACCACCCCGCCTTCACCGGCTGGGAGCCCGGCCGCCGGGTCTTCGTCAGGGAACTGTCCGCCGACCCGCTCGGCTGGCTGGGCGCCCGGCTGGCCGACCTGGACGGCCTGCTCGCCGCGGCCGGGTTCCCGGCCGATACGGCCGGGCCCGATGACGCCAGCGGCCTGCGCGCCGTAGCGCCCGAGATCGTCGACGTCACGCGCAGACTGCTCGAGCAGGTGCGGTCCGGCGAACTCGGCCGCCCGCCGCGGGAGGATGCGCTGGCCGGTCCCGGCCCGGTCAGCATCCGCGCGGGCTGGCTCTGACGGTGGGCGGTGACCCGGCGCGGCGGCTGATGCTGCTCCGGCACGCCAAGTCCGACTGGCCGGACATGCCCGACCGGGACCGGCCGCTGGCCAAGCGCGGCCGACGCGACGCCCCGGTCGTCGGGCGGTGGCTGCGCGAGCACGGCTACCTGCCGGACGCCGTGGTGTGCTCGGCCGCCCGGCGGACCCGGCAGACCTGGGAACTGATGGCGAAGGAACTCGGCGGTTCCCCGGCGGTGACGTTCGAGCCGCGGGCCTACGCCGCCAGCGCGGTGACGCTGCTCCACCTGGTCAGGGAACTGCCCGTGGCGTCCCGGGCCGCGCTGCTCATCGGGCACAACCCGGGCATCGAGGAACTCGCGGACAGCCTGACCGGACCGCCGGACGGCCACGGCCCGCCCGCCCTGGGGTTCCCCACCGCCGCGGTCGCCGTGCTCGAATTCACCGGCGCCTGGGCCGACCTGGCGCCCGGCGGCGCCCGCCTGCTCGTCCACACCACCCCCGCCGAGCTCCGCTCGTGATCGCGGGTCACCGATAGGTTCCTGGTGTGACGAAGGAACGAGCGCAGCAGGTCGGCACCGCCGGCCTGATCGGCGCCGTGGCCGGGGCGGCGCTGACCGCGCACCGCGGCCGGGCCGCGGCGGCGGCCGGCGCGCGCTGGCGGGGGCTCGACCGGTCGCGCCACGAACTTGCTCAGCCCGGCCCCGACGTACTGGCCGATCATCCGGCGGGCACCGTCCCAGCCGGGACCTTCATGGTTCCCACGGGATCACACGGCTAGCGGCCCCGTATGGTGGAGCGGTGAACGAGGCTGATCTTGTCCTGGCGGGCGGGAAGATACGCACGCCGGCGCACCCGTCGGGGTTCGTCTCGGCCCTGGCGGTCCGCGGCGGGGCGATCCAGGCGGTCGGCACCGACGACGAGATCCGCGAGCTGACCGGCCGCCGGACCCGCGTCATCGACCTGCGCGGGCAGCTGGCGCTGCCCGCCTTCGGCGACGCGCACGTGCACCCGGTCAGCGGTGGCCTGGAGAGCCTGCGCTGCAACCTGGCCGGCTTGCGGTCCCGGCCGGAGTGCCTGGAGGCGGTGGCGCGCTATACGCCGGCCCTGTCTCCTGGCGCCTGGGTGCTGGGCGGCGGCTGGATCATGCCGGCCTTCCCCGACGTCCTGCCGACCGCAGCCGACCTGGACACCGTGACCGGCGGGCGGCCAGCCTTCCTGCCGAACCGCAGTCATCACAGCGCCTGGGTGAACACCGCGGCGCTGAGCCGCGCGGGCATCGGCGCCGGCACCCCCGACCCGGCCGACGGCCGGATCGAGCGGGACTCGTCGGGCCGCCCGACCGGGGCACCGCACGACGGGGCCATGCGCCTGGTCGCGGACCTGGTGCCGCCGGCGTCGGATGCCGAGCTGCTGGCCGGCCTGGTAGCGGGCCAGTCCCACCTGCACTCGCCGGGCATCACCAGCTTCCAGGACGCCTGCGTGGGGGCGGCGGGCGAGCTCCGGCGTATGCGAGACGTTCACCGCCGCGATGTCCGCGCCGTACCTGGGTGAACCACTGCGAAGACGTGGCCGGGACGCTGCGGCCCGGCATGCGCGCCGACGTGACCGTGCTCGACCAGGACCTGTACGCCATCCCGGCCCGCGAGATCGGCAGCACCTCGGTCGTCATGACGGTGGCGGGCGGGACTGTGGTGTACGGCGACCGGTGATGAATCGATTTGGCGGCATCCCGCTGGTGACCAAGGCGCCGGAATGTGCTGTGCTAGTGACATGACCAGTCCATCTGCCGACAACAACTACAACGCGCTGCCGCTGAACTGGGCGTCCAACCGCGAGCTGCTGGCCGGCCTCACGGTGGACGACGACGACGAGCACGACGACCCCGTACTGCGCTACGCCGACGGCCGGACGGTCGAGACCTGGCGCGAGGACTACCCCTACGACGAGAAGATGACCCGGCACGAGTACGAGTACCTCAAGCGCCCGCTCCAGGTCGAGCTGGTCAAGCTGCAGAACTGGGTGAAATCCGCCGGCGAGCGCATCATCATCGTGTTCGAGGGCCGCGACGCGGCCGGCAAGGGCGGCACGATCAAGCGGTTCACCGAGCACCTGAACCCGCGCGGCGCGACCGTGGTGGCGCTGACCAAGCCGAGCGAGCGGGAACGGACCCAGTGGTACTTCCAGCGCTACGTGCCGCACCTGCCAGCGGCCCGGGAGATCGTCATGTTCGACCGCTCCTGGTACAACCGGGCCGGCGTGGAGCGGGTGATGGGCTTCTGCACCGACGAGGAGTACTGGGAGTTCATGCGGGAGGCGCCGGAGTTCGAGCGCCTGCTGATCCGCTCCGGGCTGCACCTGACCAAGTTCTGGTTCTCGGTGACGCCGTCGGAGCAGCGGACGCGGTTCATCATCCGCCGGATCGACCCGGTGCGGCAGTGGAAGCTGAGCCCGATGGACATCGAGTCGCTGGACAAGTGGGACGGGTACACCGAGGCCAAGGAGGCGATGTTCCACTACACCGACGTGGACTGGGCTCCCTGGACGGTGGTCAAGAGCAACGACAAGAAGCGGGCCAGGCTCGAGGCCATCAAGCACATCCTGCTGAAATTCGACTACGACGACAAGAACGAGGAAGCCATCGGGGAACCGGACAAGCTGCTCATCGGGCCGCCGTCGGTGCTGTCCGAGCACAATCCCGACCGCGTCTTCCCGCAGCTGTAAGCCAGGACACGCCAAAGACGCCGAAGAAGCTGGAAGAGCACTACGCCGCGGCGAACTGTTCACGGCCGCTGTACTGATCGCCCCGGTCCGTTACCTTGGTCCGTGGAGGCGAGGCGGATGACGGGGCAGGGCCGGACGGTGGGCGTTCTCGGGGTACCGACCAGCGCGGGCTCGCACAATCCCGGGCAGGAGAAGGCCCCGGCCGCGTGGCGGGCCGCGGGGCTGATCGACGAGCTGCGCGCGGCGGGCCTGGACGTCGAGGACCGCGGCGACATGCCGGTGGCGCGGTACCGCCCGACCGAACCGGTCGACGGCCTGCGCGATGCCGACCGGGTCGTCGAGGTGGTCCAGGGGGTCGCGCGCGAGGTGGCGGCGATCCGCGCCGCCGGGTGGCTGCCGCTGGTCCTGGGCGGCGACTGCACCATCACGCTCGGCGTGCTGGCCGGGTTCGGCGGCGGCGGCCTGGTGTACTTCGACGGTGACGTGGACCTCAACACCCCGGAGCGGAGCGATTCGGCGGTGGCCGACACCATGGGCATGACCCACATGCTCGGTGACGGGTCGCCGCGGCTGGCCAAGTCCGGCCCCCGGTACCCGCTGCTGCGCCCCGGGCAGGTGGTGCTGTTCGGCTTCGACCCTGCCGAGCTGGACACCGGCCAGTGGACCGAACTGGCCAGCAGGCACCTGTATGCCGCCCCCGCCCCGGCGGTGCGGTCCGACCCCGCCGGGCAGGCCCGCCAGGCCCGCGCCTACCTCGACCGCCGCACCGTCACCTACCTGGTGCACCTGGACGTCGACGTGCTGCACACCGGGCTGTTCCCGCTGGGGAACTTCCCGCACTTCGCCGGGCTCACCCTGGACCAGCTGGGCCTTTGCCTGAACGTGTTCACGAGCGGGAAGAAGTTCGGCGGCCTGGTCATCACCGAGGTGAACCCGGACCACGATCCCGATGGCCAGATCCTGCGGACCCTGGCGTCGATGGTGGCCGGGGCGCTGGCCGACTAACTGCTGAAGCGCCATCGCGTCGCTCCGCGGGGGCGGCCGTGCTGAGCGCGGCCACGCCAGCCCGTGCCGCTGCCGCTGCACGCGGTTGTACTCCTGGGGGCCGGGTGACCGGTGTGACGGACCACCCAGCGCAGGACCGCCGTCGGGATTGCCGTGGTTGTGGCACCGTGCACGAAAGAGGCATCTTGGATAAATCCCCCAATCATCCGGTCAGCTCGGGGCGTCGGCTCATGATCGAAGCCACGTGCCCGCTCTGACGTATCGTCACGACCGGAACGGCACCATCAGCAGGAACACCGGCCGTTACGTCCTGACGGGCGAGCAACCCGCGCCTCATGCCGGCGGTCAGTCGCCCTTGGCCTCGGCCAGCACCCGCCGGGCGATCGTCCCGACCCGCTCTTCGGTGAGCACTGGCGCGTCGGGCTCGCGCATCGCCTGCCGCAGCAGGCGCCGCACCAGCGCAGAGGTGGGGATCTGTGCGGCGGCTGCACGCTGCTTGAGCTGGGTGTCGAGTTTCTTGTCGATCCGCAGGTTCAACGGGACCTCCAGCGCCGCAGCCGTCTCGGCGGCCTCGGCCTCGGCCGCTTCGGCTTCTTCATCGGCGTACTCAGCACGGATGGCCCGGACTTCCGTATCCACCCGCGCATCGCGGTCGTACTCAGTCATTGCCCCTCCTGGGTCATTGCCTCTCCTGGCTTTCATACGCGCGGAGGTCCGCACCGCTGGTTTTCCAGGCGGTGACCCCAATCCTGGGGAGCCGATGACCGGAGAACTCCGAGACACCGCCACCACGCCAGCGCGCCGCGCCGATTATGGCACGGTGCGACTCGGCCGCCGCGACATCGACGGCCTGCTTTTGCGCGCCGAGCACTACAGCGCACCCCTACCATCTGCTCGCCGCCGCGCTGTGATCGCGCAGCCGCGCGGGCTGCGCGCGATCCACACAGATACGGAGGGCGGCGCTGGAGCGGGCGAGGACCGGGCATGGCCGGGAGGGGGGCGGGCGGGTTATGGTCCTGACATGCCAGGGGTCGTGATTGCCGGAGCCGGGTTCGGCTCATGAGCGCGGCGCCTGTGGTGCGCCGGGCCGACGAGGTCCCGGCCGACGCGCTCGGCCCCGGGGTGGCGGTGCGGGACCTGCTCAACGACAGCCGCGGCTGCCGAGGCCTGCACCAGCGGCGGCTGAGGCTGGCCGGCGGGGCGCAGCTCGCGGGGACCGCGGGCGGGCAGGGCGAGACCTGGTACGTGATCACTGGTTCGGGTGTCATCACCGGCTCGGTCCCGCTGGACCTGCTCGGGGTGTTCCACCCGGCCGACAGCCCGGCGGCCAGGCACGTCTCGTGAGGCGCCAGGAAAACAGCGGCGCCCCGTGCTAGCCATCGTCCTGGCGCTGGCGTCCGCGATCACCTACGGGGGTTCGGATTTCGCCGCGGGGCTCGCCTCGCGCAGCGTCTCGGTCGTCCAGGTCTCCCTGCTCGCCTCGGCGGTCAGCGCGGTGATCGTGGCGGCGGCGCTGCCCTTCGCCGCGTCTCCCCTGCCCACCACGGCCGCCTTGGCCTGGGGCGCCGTGGCCGGCCTTGGCGGGACCCTGGGCGCGCTTGCGCTGTACCTCGGGTTCCGGCACGCGGCGTTCAGCGTCGCCGCGCCGATCAGCGCGGTCGGCACGGCGGGGTTTTCCGTGCTGGCCGGGCTGCTGCTTGGCGAGCGGCCGTCCGCGCTGGCGCTGGCCGGGATCGTGCTGGCGCTGCCGGCCATCGTAGGCGTATCCGCGAGCGCCGCCTCGGCGGACAGCGGGACAGCCCCGGCGGACAGCGGGACAGCCCCGGCGGACAGCGGGACAGCCCCGGCGGACGGCGGGACAGCCCCGGCGGACAGCGGGACAGCCCCGGCGGACACCGGGACAGCCCCGGCGGACACCGGGACAGCCCCGGCGGACACCGGGACAGCCCCGGCGGACACCGGGACAGCCCCGGCGGACAGCGGGACTGCCCCGGCGGACAGCGTGACAGCCCCGGTCTCCGGGTCGGGACGGCAGATCACCGGGGTAGCCTACGGCCTGGTCGCCGGGGCCTTCTTCGCGCTGCTGTTCATCGGGCTCGACCGGGCCGGCTCGGGCAGCGGTCTTTGGCCGGTCGCCGCCACCCAGGCTGGCGAGATGGTGGTGGCCCTGGCCGCGGCGGTAGTCACGGGCAACCTCGCGCTGCCCGCCGACCAGCCGCGGCGGCTCGCGGCGGTCACCGGGCTGGCCGGGGCAGCCGGCACCATCTTGTTCTTCTTCGCCACCCACGAGGGCTACCTGGCGGTCACTGCCGTGCTCGGCTCGCTCTACCCGGCGGTGACGATCGTGCTGGCCCGGGTCATGCTGGGCGAGCGGCTGACCGTGCTGCGAGCGGCCGGGCTGGTGATGGCGGGAGCCTGTGTGGGGTTGATTGCTCTGGGTGGTGCCGGTTAGTCCAGGGACCAGGTGTGCACGGGCTCGTTGGAGTGCATGTGCTCGATGTAGCGCTGGGTCATCTGGCGCAGCGCCTCCCGGCGGTCCAGGCCGCCGCGGGCCAGCTCGGCCACCGTGGCGAGCTGCCAGCCGGCGCCGTTCTGGCCGGTCAGGCAGCGCTGCTCGACGATGCCGAGCAGCCGACCTGCCGCGGCCTCGTCCACTCCCCAGCGGGCCAGGCCCTTCCGGGCCAGCGGCAGCAGCCGGCGCAGGATGAGCTCGGCGGCCGGCGCGTCACCCACGCCCGGCCAGTACAGCTGGGCGTCCAGGCCGCGCCGGGCCGCCTCGTGCAGGTTCTCCGCGGCGGTGGTGAAGGACATCTGGGTCCAGATCGGCCGCTGCGCCTCGGCCAGGGACCGCACCAGCCCGTAGTAGAACGCCGCGTTGGCCATGACGTCGGCGATGGTGGGCCCGGCCGGCAGCACCCGGTTCTCCACCCGCAGGTGCGGTCGGCCGCCTGCCACGCCGTAGACCGGGCGGTTCCACCGGTAGATCGTCCCGTTGTGCAGGCTCATCTCGGCCAGCTGGGGGCAGCCGCCCTGGTCGAGCACGGCCAGCGGGTCCTCGTCCTCGCAGATCGGCAGCAGCGCCGGGAAGTACCTGAGGTTTTCTTCGAACAGGTCGAACACCGAGGTGATCCAGCGCTCGCCGAACCACACCCGGGGCCGCACCCCCTGCTCCTTGAGCTCGTCCGAACGGGTGTCTGTGGCCTGCTCGAACAGCGTGATCCGGGTCTCGTGCCACAGCTCCCGGCCGAACAGGAACGGCGAGTTGGCGGCCAGCGCGACCTGCGCGCCGGCGATGGCCTGGGCGGCGTTCCAGTAGTCGGCGAAGGCGTCCGGGCTGACCTGGACGTGCAGCTGCACGCTGGTGCAGGCGGCCTCGGGGGTGATGCTGTCGGTATGGGTGAGGAGCTGTTCGGCGCCGTCGATCGCGATCCGCATGTCCTCGCCGCGGGCGGCGAAGATCTGCTCGTTGAGCACCCGGTACCGCTCGCTGGCCGACATGGTGCTCTCGTTCACGTCGTGTTCGGCCAGCGTGGGCAGGATTCCGACGATGACCAGGCGGCTGCCCACGGTGCGGGCCCTGGCGTCGGCCGCGTTGAGGTCGTCGCGGAGCTCGGTCTCCAGGCTGGCGAGCGAGTCGCCGTCGAGCATCCGGGGCGGCACGTTGATCTCCAGGTTGAACTGGCCGACCTCGGTGTCCCAGGCCGGGCTGGCGATCGCGTCGAGCACGGCGGCGTTGCGCATCGACGGCATCCCGCGCTCGTCGACCAGGTTCAGCTCGATCTCCTGGCCCACGGTGGAGGGGCTGTCGTCGAACCGGCGCTCGCGGAGCATGCGGGCGAACGCGTCGAGCGAGCGCCGCACCTTGTCCCGGTACTTGCGCCGGTCCTCGCCGCTGATCTTGATCGGCTGGATGTCACGGCCCACTTCAGGCTCCGTTCCGAGATAAACCGGGTTTCCGAGATAAACCGGCCATTGTCGCATTCGTACCCGCCTCAGGCGGCGGCCAGGCGGGCGCTCTCGTCGCGGACCCACAGGTGCAGCAGGCCGCGCAGGTGCGCGATGAACCGGTCCTGCTCGTGGGCCGGATACACCAGCTGGACGGTGCGCACCAGCAGCTGGTCGAAGTCGGGGCCGGCCACCCAGTCCAGCATGACCTGGTCCAGGCGGGCGAGCCTGGCCGCGCAGAAGTCCTGGTACCGCTCGGTCTCGAAGTAGGCGTCGGCCAGCGTCCGGTACTCGGCCAGCTTCTCCTCGTAGGACAGGCCGGGCTCGTCGGCGATGGCGAAGAACCGGTCGGTCTCCAGGTCCAGCCGGGCCCTGCGCCCGGTCGCCAGCGCAAAGACACACCACTTGACCAGCGCCTTGACCGCCCAGGGGAAGTAGTAGTGCAGGCTGGTCAGCGCGACATCAGGGCACGCGTTGGCGTAGTCGATAGGGTAAACCTCGCCGCCCTTCACCAGGGTCTCGCACGAGTTGAACTCCCACCGGAAGAACGCGTTGACCAGCCGCCCGATCGTCACCACCTCCGCGCCGGCCTGGGGGGACAGGAAGTCGTGCTCGACCGCGTAGCGCAGGTGCATGGGCCGGTCCGGCCGAAACTTCATTACCATCGTCTCGGCGCCGATGGACAGCGACCGGGCGAAGACGTCGTAGTCGACGGCCTTCTGCAGGTGCATGAGCATCTCGCCGCTGGCGTCGTAGGCGGCGTGCAGCTCGGCGACGTTGTTGATGCGGGAGACGCCGCGCCAGGCGCCGCCGTCGTAGGGCTTCATGAACAGCGGGTAGCCGATCTCCCGCGCAACGGCGTCCAGGTCGAAGGGCCTGTTGTAGCGGGCGGCGGTGTAGGCGTAGCGGGCGTTGTCGACCGGGTTCTTGTAGGGCACCAGGACCGTGTCCGGCACCTTGAGCCCCAGCCGCATCATCGCGCAGTAGGCCGCGTGCTTCTCCATCGACTGGAACGTGTACGGGCTGTTGAGCAGGTACACCCCGTCCATCATGGCCACCTTCTTCAGCCATTCCCGAGGGACGTAGTACCAGTAGGCGAGCCGGTCGATGACCAGCTGGTAGCGAGGGTGATAGCGCAGGCTGAACGGCTCGATCGTGATCCGCTCGGTGTCGAAGGCGTGGCTGCGGCCGTCCAGGTCGTCGACCGGGCCGAGCCGGCGCACGATCTCCTCGAACGCCGCCGGCCAGTCCTCTTCGGTGCCGAGCAGCAAGCCGATCAGATGCCGGGCAGTGGTCAAGGCTGCTCCCATCGTCAGCAGAAACGTGGCAGGTGGCGGGTCGTGCATGCCGGGCACCTCGGACAGCGCCGCCGGGCGGAAGTCGAGCTGATCGCCGGGAATGCGGACATCCTGGCTCAGCCGCGCGCCGGCCAGCTCGCGGCCGGGATCGGCGACGCGGAAGACCGCGGTCGCGCCGTCAACCCAGGCGCCCCCCACCGGGACCACTCCGATCACCCGCACATGGTGCCTGGTCCGGGCCGAGATGACAATAGCGAGCCGGGCTCACCGCTGCCGTCGGGACGCCGGCTTGCGCAGATCCCGCGGGTCTGCCCGGGAGCCCGCGCGGATCACCAGCATCGTGACGTCGTCCACCAGGTTGTCGCCGCTGAAGTCGGTCATGGCCCGGCGCATCCGCGCCACCAGCTCCCCGGGCGCCAGGCCGGCCAGCCCGGCCAGCTCGCCGGCCAGCCGGTCGGCGAAGTAGGTGTTGTCCGGGCCGCGGGCCTGGGCCACCCCGTCGGTGTAGAGGAACAGCACGTCCCCGGCCTCCACGACCAGTTCCTGCGTGGCGGGCTCCGCGTCGGGGAAGAGCCCGAGCGGCAGCCCGCCGCCGCCGAGCATGCGGACCCCCCCGTCCGCGCGCAGCACCGCCGCGGCCGGGTGGCCGGCGCTGCCCGCGATCACCCGCAGCTTGTCGTCCTGCCAGGTCAGGTGCGCGATGCTGGCCGTGACGAAGCCGCCGTCGAGTGCGATCTCCTCGGCCAGCACGATCTCGTTGGCGCCGGCCAGCACCTCGCCCGGGTCGGCGCAGCGGCGGGCCAGCACGCGGATCGCGTGCCGGGCCGCGGCCATCACCGCGGCGGCGTCCTCGCCCATGCCGCAGACGTCGCCGACGGCCAGGCCCCAGCCGTCCGGGGTCCGGTAGACGTCGTAGAAGTCGCCGCCCGCCGCCGGGTCCTCGGTGGCGGTGAGGTAGGTCGCCGCGATCTCCACGCCCGGGATCGCCGGCTGCCGTCTCGGCACCAGGCTGGCGTGCAGCGCGTCGGCGGTGTCGGCCCGCCGCCGGAACATCCGGTTGACCCGGATGGCCAGCGCCATCTGCTCGCCGAGCTCGGCGACCAGCGCCAGGTCGGCCACCTTGAAGTGGCCGGCCCCGGCCCGCCGGACCAGGGTCAGTGCGCCGTACCGCCGCTCGGCGTCGGCCAGCGGGACGGACAGCACCGAGGTGGCGTCCAGCCCGGCCAGCAGCGGCTCGCCGTCCAGGGTCTCGCCGAGCACGCCCGCGTCCTCGGCGTGGGCGATGAGGACCGAACGGCCGGACTCGTGCACGGTGCACGGCACAGAGCCGGGCGGCGGGTCGACGGCGGCCACGGCGCTGGTCAGCTCGGACAGGCCGGGGTCGTCCGGCCCGACGGCGAACTGCCGCCGCACCCGGTGCCTGCGCTCCATGTCCACGATGACCCAGGCGCTCAGCCCGGCGGCGATCAGCCGCGCGCACCGCTGCAGGGTACGGGACTCGCTGAAGCCCTCGTTCTCGAGCAGCAGCCGGGACACCGCGGTGACCAGGTCCAGCCGGCGGGTGACCGCCTGCACCGCGCCCAGCCGGGGGCGGTGCCTGGCCTCGTCCGGCTGCGGGCGCGCCGGGGGGGCGTCGCGCACCGCGATGATCAGCGGACCGGAGTCGCCCCGCAGGCCCGCCCGGCCGATGACGAGCTCGCACGATACCGGGCCGTCCTCGGCGACCAGGCGGCACCGGACCCGGCGCGGCTTGCCGGTCCGGCCGACGGCGGTGAGCTGGGAGTGCACCGCGGCCCGCGACGGCAGCGCGACGAAGGCGGTGAACGGACGGCCGGTCGCGTAGCCGGGCCTGGCCCCGGTCAGGTCGCCCGCGGCCCGGTTGGCCCGCTGGACGGTGCCGTCGCCGGCCACCAGGAACAGCGGGACGGGCGCGTCCTGGAACACCGCGCGCAGCAAGGTGCGCTCGGTGGTGTCGGCGGGCGGGCCCGGCGCGGCCGGGCCGGGCCCGGCAGGCGGAGCGGAGGCCAGCAGCAGGTCGATGGCCGCCTCGAGTTCGGCAAAGGCGGCCTCGAGCACGTCGCCGGGCTCGGCGCCGGGCGACCTGGCCGCCTGCCGCAGCGCGGCGTACCGCGCCTGGAGGTCAGCGGCCTGGTCCGGACCTGCCGACTCGGTCATGCCGTCATCCGGCGGATCGCGATCATCGCCACGTCGTCCAACTCCTCGAAGACATGCTCGGTCAGGCCGGCCGGCAGGCCTATGCCGGTGTCGGCCACGCTGATCTCCAGCCTCGGCCCCCTCACCCGCGTCCTCAGCCGCACTTCGCCGCGATCGGTGTACGTGATGCCGTTAGACAGCAGGTTACGCAGGATGCCGGTCCGGGCAACTTCGTCGGTCAGGATCTGCTCCGGGGCGCCTGGCGGCCGGCGATGCCGGGGATGGAGACCATGCTTTTCCTGCTGCCGCCGGACACGATCAGCCGCCGGGCGCCCGACGGGCCCAGGCCGAGCCCGGCGCCCGAGGTCCTGCACGCGCTCCATCAGGCCGGACCCACCCACCTTGAGCACGGAGATGAACCGCGATGCCGGCACGGGACGGTGATCAGGAATACGCTTCTGGTGACCGTCGCCCGTCCGGGCCGGGAAGAACCGGAACAACCGTGGGAGCGCGCCGTGGCCGAGCCTCGCTTCTCGTTGGATACGCGTGGCGACAGCGTCGTCGCGAGCGTCCAGGGCGAACTCGACGTGACCTCGAGCCAGCGATTCGACGATTTCCTGGCCGACGCCGCCGCCGGCGGCGACCGGGTGATCCTGGACATGTCGGGCATCGACTTCATGGACACCACCGCCCTGGCCGTGATCGTCGGCCACTGGCGGCGCCAGCTGGCCGCCGGCGGCGCGTTCCTGCTGGCCGGAGCGCGCTACCGGTACACCAAGGCGCTCTGGATCACCGGCCTCGCCGACCGGCTGCCGATGTACGGCACCGTCGAGGAGGCCCTCGCGGCGCAGACCGAACCTGGCGCCGCGGCGGGGAGTGGCCGCGGCGCCAGGGAGCCAGGCGAGCCGGACGCCGCCCGGCGGCAGCCGGGCGGCCGGGAATCTTAACCACAACTGAACTTCTTCGGGTGCGGGTCCTAGTAAGTGGGCGGGCATGATGGAGAGCAGAGTTCCTCGCTCGGGGCACCGGCCGCTTCCCTGCCGCGGCCGCGGGTGCCATGGAAGGGTCCGCGTCGATGGGGCAACCCTGCAGCCCCGTCAACGCGGACCCTGCGCTCGTCCGGCTGTTACGCCACCCCGGAGCCCGGTCCGAACAGCATCGACGGGACATCGCTGCTGCTCAGACTGCACCGATCGGACACTGCCGCTGTTTCAGGGCCGACCCGGGCCTGCCAGACGGGGCGGACGGGGCTCGTGGGGCGGACGGGGCTCGTGGGGCTGACGGGGTTGGCCGGGCGCTTAGGTCGACGCGACCACTATGACGGTGCGGCCGACCCTGACCTTGTCGCCCTTCTTCAACCGCTGGGCGTTGAAGATGCGGCGGCTGTTGAGCCAGGTGCCGTTGGTCGAGTTAAGGTCCTCCACGTACCAGAAGCCGTGCGCGAACTGGAAGAGGCAGTGCTGGCTGGAGGCGTGCTCGTCGCCGATGGCCAGGGTGCCCTGGCGGCCCGCGGTGAAGTCCTTGTGGAAGACGTGGGTCTGGTTCCCGTCCTGGACGACGATCGAGGGGGTGGGTCCGGAGTCGGCCAAGGTGACGTCGCCCTGGCCGGTGACGGCGGACACGGCGGCCCGCCAGGCGTTCTTCTCCTGCGCCGTGGTGTCCTCCCAGGACGGGAGGGGCCCGGACTGGGCATCGCGGTGGGCTTCGTAGGCGGTCCGCGCGAGGCGGTCAAGATCGGTACTGGCCACGAAACGATAATGCCAGAGCGACGGCGTGGCGCTTCCAGGTGCTGAGCTAACCCGTAAGTAGATACCGCTGGAAATCGGTGGGACAGTCCCACGGTTACGGCGTGACGACCGGGAAGCTGGGGTCGGGCTCGTCGGTGAGGCTCATCAGGGTCCGCAGCACGCCGGGATCTCCCTGGGCGCCGGCGCCGTCGAGTGACCCGGAGGCCAGAATCCCGAGCAGTTGCGGGCGGGTCAGGGTGAGGGTCAGGTCCGCCTTGGGGCTGCGCCGGGTCGGGTAGTGGATGAGGACGCCGTTGGACAGCTCCATCCAGTAGAGATCGCCGGTGTCGGTGAAGTGCCACAGCACGGACAGCGCGGTGCCGGCCGCGCGGGGGCCGTCGACGCGGATGGCGATGGTGTCGAAGAGCTGGGTGACGGACAGCGCTCGGGCCATGCCGCTGGCGCCGAACGGTGTGGGGGTGATGCCGTCGCGCAGTTCGGCGGCGCCGGTGAGGAAGCAGTTGCGCCAGGTGGCGCACTCGGCGCCGTGGCCGAGCCGCTGCAAGGCCCGGGCGAGCACGTCCCTGGCCGCGGCGGAGCCGGGGTCGGCGAAGACGGCGTGGCTGGCCAGTTCGGCGGCGAAGCGCAGGTCGCCCTCGTCGAGGAAGTCGCGGGCCCGGGCGGCGAGCTGGTCCGCGCCACCGGCCAGACGTGCGTAGCGCTGGGCGGCGGCCTGCGGCGGGTGCCGCCACAGGTGCGCCGGGTTGCCGTCGTACCAGCCGAGGTAGCGCTGGTAGATCGCCTTGACGTTGTGGCTGACCGAGCCGTAGTAGCCGTGCGTGTGCCAGGCCGCCGCCAGCGCGGGCGGGACCTCGATGACCTCGGCGATCTCGCTGCCTGTGTAGCCCTGGTTCATCAGCCGCAGGGTCTGGTCGTGCAGGTAGGCGTACAGGTCCCGCTGCTGGCCGAGGAAGGTGCGGATGTTGTCCTGGCCCCAGGTGGGCCAGTGGTGGGAGGCGAACGCGACGTCGCTGTCGTCGCCGAACAACTCCAGGGCCTCGGCCAGGTAACGCGCCCAGATCCGCGGGTCGCGGACCTGGGCGCCGCGCAGCGTGAGCAGGTTGTGCAGGTTGCGGGTGGCGTTCTCGGCCAGGCACAGCGCCCGCTGGGCCGGGAAGTGGAAGTTCATCTCGGCCGGGGCCTCGGTCCCCGGCGTCATCTGGAAGACGATCCGCACCCCGTCGATGACTTCTACCTGGCCGGTCCGGGTGACATCGAGCGTGGGCGCGATCAGGCCGACGGCCCCGGTCGAGGCGGCCGCGCCCAGCCCCATGCCCACCCGGCCCTCCGGGCCGACCGGCAGCGGCGTGCCCGAGTAGTAGAAACCGCGGCGCAGCATGGCCACGCCGGCGTAGACGTTCTCTGACACGGCGTGCTGCATGAAGTGCTCGGGCGCGATGACCGGCACCGTGGTGTCCGCGTCGACGACACCGAGCACGCCACCGAAGTGGTCGATGTGCGAGTGGGTGTAGATCACGGCCGTCACCGCCCGGTCACCGCGGTGCCGGCGGTACAGGCTCAGCGCCGCCGCCGCGCACTCGGCGGAGACGAGCGGGTCGATGACGATCACGCCGTGGTCGGATTCGACCAGGGTCATGTTCGACAGGTCGGCGCCGCGGACCTGGTAGACGCCGCCGGTGACCTCGTAGAGCCCCTGGATGGCGGTGAGCTGGCTCTGCCGCCACAGGCCCGGGTGCACCGTCTCCGGGCAGTCACCCTGCGTGACCCGGCCGAACTGGTCGATATCCCAGATCACCCGGCCGTCGGCGGTCTTGACCACGCCCGGCTCCAGGCGGGCGATCAGGCCGCGCTCGGCGTTGTCGAAATCGGTCCGGTCAGCAGGCATCGGCAGGTCCACTCGCCTTCGGTCAGGAAGCGTGCACGGCGGCTCCATTTTCCCCCGGCCGCCGCGCCGGGCACCTCATCCGCCGTGGATGATCAGAGAATCCCGAGCTCCCGGCCGCGTTCGACGGCAGCGTCCCTGCCGCAGACGCCCAGCTTCCGGTAGACGGCCCCGACCTGGCTTTTGATGGTGTTCCGGGACACGCCGAGCTGCCGGCCGATCTCGCCAAGCGGCAGCGTTCCGCAGAGCAGCCGCAGTACCACGGCCTCTCGTGCGGTCAGCGGCTCGACCAGCCGGTTCGGCCCGCTCCCGGCCTTGGCCTGCCACAGCTGGCTGCGCCGGCGCTCGACCCCGTCCCAGCGGCGGCCCGCCGCCGGGGTCAGCGCCTGGATGGCCTGCTCGACCCGGCTGAGCTGCTGGATGGCGTCTTCGACCCGGCCCAGCTGCCGGCCCGTGTCCTCGTCACCGCCTGGCGCGGCCACGTCCCGGAGGGCCTCCGCGGTCCGCCTCTGGATGCGGGATGTCACCTCCATCAGCGCTGCCGCCGCGGCCAGGGTGGCCAGGAGCTGCCCTTCCAGGCCGTCCCGGGTTGGCTCCAGCGGGGCCAGGCTGCGCGCACTGCGGTCCCGATGCCGCCGGTTCTGGTCCAGCTCCAGCACGGAAGCGGATCTCGTCACGGGGCAAGGATCAGCTGGCCTTTCCGCGGCCTGCCAGGGGCTAAGGTCCCGGCATCACCCCGCGGCAAGCGGGTCCCGGGGCGAGGAGCCCGGATCGTTCGGGAGAAAAAGGGAGATGCGGGGGCGGCCTTCTCCGGCGTGGGGCGCCGAGCATGATCCGGGTGCGGCCGGGGCATATTCAGGCCGTCCGCGATGCGCTCGACGACGCGCGTGTCGCGGATCTTCCGGGTCGGCGGTCCCGAGGCCGCCCGCCTGGCATATCGCGGCCCGGCGGCAGGCACCGCTGCCCGGAGGTGGGAGATGACCAGAATCACGCCGGGCTAGGGGGGCTGCCGTGGATCTCAACCAGGGGCTGGTGGACCTGGTGGCGGTGGCGCTGGTGGCTGCGCTTGCGCCGTTCGTGGTCGCCGCCTTGCCGGGCCCGCGCATTCCGCAGGTGGTCGTTTTCCTGCTCGGCGGGCTGCTGATCGGCCCGCACGTACTCGGCCTGGCCGAGACCTCCAACATCCAGCTGCTGGCCAATATCGGGCTGGGCTTCTTGTTCCTGCTGGCCGGTTACGAGCTGGATCCAGCGCTGCTGCGGCAACAGCCTGGCAAGCTGGCAGCCGGCGGCTGGCTGATCTCCGCCGGGCTCGCCGTGGCCGTGGCGGCGGGCCTGACCGCGGCCGGCTACATCAGGGACTACGTCCCGGTCGGGCTGGCGCTGACCACCACGGCGCTGGGCACGCTGCTGCCCATCCTGCGGGACAACGACATGCTCGCCGGGGAGTTCGGCCGGAACGTGTTCGCCGCCGGCGCCGTCGGCGAGCTGTTTCCCATCCTGATCATCGCGGTTTTCCTGACCCAGCGGGGCCATTTCGTCGCGCTGGCCTCGGTGGCCCTGGTCGGCGCGCTCGCCGTCGCCCTGTCCGGGGTACCGTGGCTGGCCAGGAGCAGCGCGGTCCAGCGGATCATCCGGGAGGGCCAGGACGCGACCGGGCAGATCGTGCTGCGCTGGGCCGTGGTGCTGCTGTTCCTGCTGCTGGCCATCGCGAGCCGGTTCGGCCTGGACGTCGTGCTCGGCGCCCTGCTGGCCGGGATCGTGCTGCGCGCCTGGACCCGCCGGTTCAACATGGACACCGCCGGCCTCGAGCACAAGTTCGACGCGGTCGGCTACGGGATCTTCATCCCGATCTTCTTCATCTCGTCGGGGATGACCCTCGACGTGAAGGCGATCAGCCAGGACCCGCTGCGCCTGCTCATCTTCTTCCTGTTGCTGCTGATCGTCCGCGGCCTGCCCGCGCTGCTGGTCTACCGCCGCGCCCTGCCGGTCAGGCAACGGGTGGAGATGACGTTCATCACCGCGACAACGTTGCCGCTGCTGATCGCCCTGGTCGAGATCGGCCAGCGGGACGGGGTGATGCTCCCCGCCACCGCCGCCGCCCTGGTGGGCGCGGGCGTGCTGTCGGTCCTGGTATTTCCGCTCATCGCGGTGAGACTGCACCGGTCAGCGCCGCTCACGCCGGCGGCGGCCGGGATCGCGGTGCCGGAATCCGCCATCGGGACCGGCGCGCCGCCAGATCCCGCCATCGGGACCGGCGCGCCGCCAGATCCCGCCGTCGGGACCGGCGCGCCGCCAGATCCCGCCGTCGGGACCGGCGCGCCGCCGGAGAACCCGTGACCGCCGCGGAAGACGGCACCGTGGCGCATCGTGCTACCGGGACTTAGGTCACGGGTTCTGCGGTCCGGGGCCGACCCGCTTGTCAGGATCGCCTCGTGGCTGGAACGATGGGGGCGTGAAAATGGGGATCTTGTGCGGCGGCGGCCCGGCCCCGGGGATGAACTCGGTCATCTCCGCGGCCACGATCGAGGCCCGGAATTCCGGCTGGGACGTCATCGGCATCATGGACGGCTTCCAGCACCTCATCGAGCGGCGGACCGACGAGGCGCGGCCGCTGTCCATCACGGACGTGTCGAGGATCCACGTCCAGGGCGGGTCGATCCTGCGGACCTCGCGGGCCAACCCCACGGTGCAAGACGAGAACGCGGCCGACCCCGACTGGAGGCTGCACGCCTGTCTCGAGGCGCTGCAGAAGCTGGGAATCGGCGCGCTCGTGACGATCGGCGGGGACGACACCGCGTTCTCGGCGTCCCGGCTGGCCGGGGCGGCCGGCGGAAGCCTGCGCGTGGCGCACGTGCCGAAGACCATCGACAACGACCTGCCGCTGCCGGGCGGCACGCCGACCTTCGGCTTCGAGACCGCGAGGAGCGTGGGGGTCCAGCTCGTCAACAACCTGATGACCGACGCCATCACCACCCAGCGGTGGTATCTGGTGGTGGCCATGGGCCGGTCGGCCGGCCACCTGGCCCTGGGCATCGGGAAGTCGGCCGGGGCCACCCTCACGATGATCGCCGAGGAGTTCCCCCGCGACGAGCCCATCCGGCTGTCGCGCCTGGTGGACGTCCTGGAGACCTCGATGCTCAAGCGGATCGCCCACGGCCGCCCGTTCGGCGTGGCGGTGCTCGCCGAGGGCATCGGCCTGGGCCTCCCCCAGGACGAGCTCAGGAAGGCCATGCCCGAGGTCGAGCTAGACGAGCACGGCCACGTCCGGCTGGCCGAGCTAGAGCTGGACCGCCTGCTGGCCAAGCAGGTCAAGGACCGCTTCAAGGAGCGCGGGCAGAGCGTCACGGTCGAGGGCAAGAACATCGGCTACGAGCTCAGGTGCGCGCCCCCCATCCCGTTCGACATCGAGTACACCCGCGACCTCGGCTACAGCGCCGTCGACTACCTGAAGCAAGCGCTGAAGGGCGATGAGCCCGGCGGCATGATCACGATCCAAGACGGGCACATGGTGTCGCTGCCCTTCGGGTCGTTCAACGACCCCGAGACGGGCCGGGTGCGTGTCCGGCTGGTGAACGTCGAGTCGAGCTCGTACCGGGTGGCCCGCGAGTACATGATCCGGCTGAACCACGAGGATCTCGAGGACCCGGAGAAGCTCCGCCCGATCGCGGCGTCCTCAGGGCTCGCGCCCGAGGCCTTCCGCGACCGGTACGGCTATCTGGCCGGGGGCTGAGCCCCGGCCGGACCCTGCGCACCCTGCTTGCCGATGATCCCTGCCTTCGCAGGCACGCTCTGAAGTAGCCTGCCGGTAGCACAGGCACCGGCGGCGTCCGAGCCTGGGTCCTTGTGCCTGGCGGGAGCGAAGGAGTCCGATGAGGCATGGTTGATCCGCCACGCGAGGGAGGCTCGGTATCCCCGGAGGACAGCACGGGGCACGGATCGTCCCGGCTGGAGGCGGCCTCGGCTGAGGCGTTCGGGGCGGGGGAAGCCAGGCCGCAGCTGGAGCGCCGCTTTGAGCGGGCGCTGAGCCTGTCCCGGCTCGTGGTCGTGGTACCGGTGATCGTCCTGCTGCTCGCCGCCATCTCATCGTTTGCCTACGGCACCGACGTGTTCGTCAGGTCGGTGACGCGCGTCGTGGAGGATCCCAACCTGACCAGCCATAACCTCGCGTTTCTCCTCCTGCTGACCGACCTGTTCCTGGTGGGCGCGACCCTCATGATCGCCGCCTTCGGTTTTTACGACCTCTTCGTCACCGGCGTCGACGCCAGCTCGGGACTGCGGCTGCCCGGCTGGCTGCGGATGCGCGATCTGAACGACCTGAAGGCCAGGGTGATCTCGATGATCATCCTGGTGGCGGCGGTCAGCTTCGCGGATGCGGCCGTCGAGTCCGCCGACGGGCTGAACACGCTCTACCTCGGCGCCGCGGTAGCGCTGGTGATCGCGGCCCTTACCGCCTTCCTCCGCTTCGGCCGCTGAACAGCCGCCGTCCGGCGGCGGATACGTCTGCTGCGGCTGCGGCGTCAGGCGCCGCGCACATGGCTATGACCGGCCGGCCAGGCTCCTCGCGTGGTTACCGGAAGCCGGCCCGCTCGTGAACAATCCGCCCCACGGAATCAGCTCGACGGCTTCTCCCCTAGCGGTGCCCGTGACAGCGAACTAACGTGGCATTCATCCATCGGGTAAATCCGGCTGGGGAGATGCCATGGCTGAGAACAAAGAGCTGGTCGTCTACGCCGCAGCGTACGAGAGTGTGGACGCCGCGCTGACGGACCTGGACGCCATCGAGCAGCTGCACAAGGACGAGATGATCGGCCAGTACGACGCGGCCGTGATCGACAAGGAGAACGGCAAGCCCCACGTGGCCAAGCGGATGGACCGCCCGCACATGCGTGTCATCCCCGAGTGGTTCGGGGGCGGGACCCTGCCCCGCAAGGAACTCCATGAGGCGGCTGAACAGCTCACCGCTAGCCAGGCAGGGCTCATCGCGGTCGGCGAGCCGACCATCGAAAAGGGACTCGACAAGGCATTTACCAAGGCCGCCAGAGTCGTGAAGCGCACTGTGCAGGCCACGACCGACCAAATCACCAGCGAGCTGCAAGAAGCGCTCAAGAGCTGACCGCACGGTGCGCTGAGTTCCTGGCCTGAGTCGTCGGATCCGACCCAGGTCGGGTCAGGATGCCCGGTTCGCGCCCGGCGACTTCCGGCGCGTGCATCCCGGGCCGGGCGGCCAGGTCGCCACCGCCGCATGCTGGGCCCCGGCCGTTGGCGGTGGTCCGTCGCTCTTGGCCGCCCTTGGCGGTCAGGCTTCCTCCCCGGGCCGGTCGAGTCGGTGGACGACAGGGCACGGCCCGGGCTGTTCGGCTCGCCTGCTGACCTCTGCGCTTCCCGGCGCGCGGTCCCGCAGGGGAAAGCCACGGGCGGCGTGACCTGCCCGCCCCAGGGCCCGCGGGCCCGCCGCGGGCAGGTGCCGCCGGGGTGGTGTTAGCCGTTTGCCCCGCACACGGGCCAGGCTCCGATGCCCTGGCCGGCCAGGACCCGCTGAGCCACGGCGACCTGCTGGGCCGGAGTGGCCAGGTTGGCCGATGAGGCGTACTGGCCGCCGCCGTAGCCGAGCCAGGTCTGCTCGGTGAACTGCAGGCCGCCGTAGAAGCCGTTGCCGGTGCTGGCGGCCCAGTTGCCGCTGGATTCGCACGCCGCGATGGCGGACCAGTTCACCCCACCTGCCGACCCGGTACTGGCCCCCGCCGACGCAGGCGGAGCCGCCGGTACGCTCGCCGGGTCCGGCGGGTCCGCCGGGGCCGTAGGTGCCGCCGAGGCCGCCGGCGCCGAGCCGGCGGCCCGCGCCAGCCACAGCGGCACCTGGGCCGAGCCCGGCAGCCGCAGCCGCTCGCCCGCGGTGATCAGGTCAGGGTCGGGTACCTGGCGGCGATTGGCCCACCACACGGCGGGCCAGTCGGCCGCGCTGCCATAGCTGCGGGCCGCGATCTGAGACAAGGTATCGCCGGACCGGACCGTGTAGCTGCCCGGATCGTGATGAGCGGCCGCGGGGTGCAGCGAAACCGTGACTGCGATCAGTGACTTCGCCAACACGGCAGCTGGGATACTGGACATGTCGGGGGTTCCTCCTAAGGTTGGTCCGACACAAGGTCCCGGCTGCGTGCTGCGAACACCGGCCGGGACCGCCTTGGCTAGCAGGCGGTGCACACGAAGGTCACTTTCTGCGCGCCCTGCACAGAACGTGACGTGATAGCACAGGCTTCCTTCCTTGGCTTATTGCTCACCTGCCACCCTGACCAGCCAGAATAACGTCCTGTGCATAGATCTGTGGACAATTCGGGTAAAATGGCTGGTCAGCCTGTGCGGAGCTGTGGACAGGCGAGGTTGTGGAAATGTGGATAACTGCGGCAGCGGCCCGACACTGCAGCTCCTAAGCCTCCGCTGCCGGTTTCCTGGGGATCCTGGCCCAGTTCGCCAATCTCACGCTAAGTGACTAACGCCCGGGAAAGCGGGGAAGAAGGTCATGTCGCCGCGCCTCGCGTGAAGAATCCGGATCCGGGCCAGTGCCGTCACCGTTGCGGTCAGCACCGGGTGCTAGCGGCCGTGCCCGCCATGACCGCAAGTCCGCCGATAGGCCCGCACCCGCAGTCGATCGCCGCCCAGCTGTCACGGCTGCCCGCCCCGCAACGCTCCTGGTCTCAGCTCCGCACCACACTGGGACCCGATCCTGCAATGTAGATAATTTGCCCGGCGATGTTGACGGCGTGGTCACTGAGACGCTCGTAGAGGGGCGCCATCAGCGTCATCTCTATCGTCACCGCTAGTTCCATCCGTCCTGAGGAAAGCTCGGCTATCAAGCTGGCGTGAAGCTCCTCCATTTCGTTATCACCTTCGGCTAGCACGGCGGCGGCGGACTGGGCCCGCTGGTACCACGAGTCCGCAGCGCAGCGCCACATGTCAGCTGCGAGGTTTCCCATTCGTTCGAGGAGTTCCCGGCTGCGAGGTGAGAGGTCTTCGCTGCGAATGCGGCCGGCCCCGGAGGCGAGCAGTACGACGAGGTGGTAGGAGCGCTCGAGCTCGGGCAGGATTCTCAGCACGCAGAGCAGGAAGCGCAAGTCTGAAGCGACGGGCGCCTGCAGCAAGATTGCCGTTTTGACCCGTCTTTCGATTTCCGGGCAGAGGAGGTCGACGACCAGCCCATGTTCGGCCAGTACCTCGACTACTTCGTTGTCGTCGTTCGGGAGCGTAGGGGCCACCCTGGCCAGGTCCGCCGCGACCAGGGCGAACAGCTCGATGACCTTGGCGTCGATAGCATCCAGCTCACGCTGAAATGCCTGCCGCTGCTCGGGCATAGCCAAAACCCTACCGGCCGCCGCACTATGCCGGACGGACGCCGCATGATCGAGGCGAAGGCTAGACCTGGAGGCCGGCCGCCGGGTCGCCAGCGCCCTTGTGAGCCGATCATTGGCGGTTCGCCCGCGTCCGTGGAGCAGATAGGCGCCGCTCGACCGGGCGCGGACCCGGGATCGTCTCGCACGTATCCCGCGCGGCTCCGGGGCCGACCGGCGGTGGCCATGATGCGCGCGACGTTCCCCTTCCTCAGTCAGCCATGGGCTCGCTCCAGGACCCGATCAGGTCGCATGGCTTTCATCCCGTTACCTTTCCCTGATGGACCATCAGCATTTCGGTTTGAAGTGCTGGTGGTTGCGTTTGCGGGGTCTCCTGGCCGGGAGAGCTCGCGGACCTGGGCCAGGATCGGCGTCCAGTACTCAGCCCGCGACCGGTGACCGATGAACAGGGCAATGTGCCCACCCGGTGCGAGGTACCAGCGGACCAGCAAAGAGCCGACCGCGTACCGCATGTTGTGGACCTGCTGCCACGGCGTGGTGTCGTCGTCTTCGGCACCGAGCAGGAACACCGGGCAGGTAATGTTGCGCAGGCTCACGGTCTGGCCTGCCACCTCCAGCTCGCCCTTGAACATCTCGTTCTTTACGAACAGGTGCTCCACGGCCCACAGGTACAGCCCGCCCGGCAAGTCGACCGGATAGAGGAACCAGTCGTAGAAGTCACTGAAGTAATCGAGGTACTCGCGGTCGTGCACGTGGATGTAGGCCTTGAGGTACTCGGCCACGTGGGTGGCCGGGTGCATCGTGATGGACCCCATGACGTTGTTGATGCCGGGCACGATGCCGCCAAAGGCCTCGACCATGGCCTCGTACAGCGCCATGTTGCCGCGCGGGATCAAGATGGGCATCAGCTTCCTGGCCAGACCGTCCCCGGCACTGGTGTCGATCGGCGCACCGGCCACGACGAGCGTGTTGACGCGCTCGGGATGCATGGCCGCCCACAGCGTGGCTTCCCAGCCACCCTGGCAGTCGCCAACGACGTTGACCATGCCCTCGGGCCCGGCGATGAGATCCACCGCTCGTGTGATGAAGTCGAGGCGGTCAGCCTCGGTGGTGTACTTGGTGGCGTTGGTGCAGCTCAGCCAGTCGAATGAGTAGACCTTGGTCAGGCCCGTCGTGATGCAGAGCTGGACCTGGCTCTGGCCCCTCTTGTCGATGATGCACGAGGCATGCCCGGCCAGCGGCGGGAACAGCAGCGTGGGAACGATGTGATCGTCACCGACGCTGAAGTCACGTAGCAGCGCGAACCGCGAGGTGAGTACGACCTTATTGCGGCTGTTCCACTGCGGGGGCTTACGGTTGATGGCCTCGCGGGCCCACAGCGCCGTGTCGACTGGCACCGCCATGGCCCTGGCCATGACAAGCGCACTCAGCGTGCTCGCGCCGAACATTGCCTGGGTCAACTGCCTGAACATCTACTTCAATCTCCGAATCGTTGGTAATCCGCTTGCCACCGGTCATTGCGGACGTAGCAGGATCAGGCTGGCGCCTGTCCGCTTCGAGGAGAGCCATCCGTAGCTGCTCGGCGGTAAGGACGTCGATCCCTGGGGGACGCCGACACCACGGCCACGCCGTTGATCGAGGGACATGCGATGCCAGGCAGCTGTGCCCACCCCCCACGCGGGAACGCGATCTTGCCCCGGGGAACCGGTGGGTCTGCGGGCACGCGGACAGCAGCCCGGACCACCGGGCCGGCTGTCTCGACAACCGCGAAATCGACTTTACTCCTTGTGACCGCAACCGTCCAATCCGCGAGCAGGCACTGACAGCGTGCGGCTCCGTAGAGTCGCCTGGTGTCGATGCGCTTGACGGGGTGGCCCGCTGCCGCCTGGCGATGCAGGGCAGGCCGGGTATCGTCCCTCAGGCCGGATGAAAAGACCGGACCTCACCCATCCAGGGTGCCCAGGTCGGGTCGGTGCCTGAGCACCTCATCGACCTCCCGCATCAGCGTCCTGGCCCCCGCCAGGTCGGCCACGGCGAGGTGGACGCGGGCCAGCTCGAGCCGCGCCTGGACCGCCACGTGGGGAATCGCGTAGGTCAGCAAGGGCCGCAAACGCTGAGCCCGGACCGGATTCTGGTGCGCCGCCGGGACATCTCCCCCGTGCAAGGCCGCGTGGGCTTGCACCGCACAGACCAGGGGCGTCACATGACATTCCGCGAACCCTGCCCGGCGCGGCTGCCCATATGCCAATCATGCCGTCAACGCCGGGCAGCACGCTCGACCGACTGCCTGGGAGGACGTAGGCCACTACGCCCGGACCTGTCCGTACGCAGGTCATCAGGCATGCGAAGGTTCCGCAGGTGACCGCGAGTTCCCGGCGACCGGCCGATCGGGCACGCAACGGGCACATCGTCTGCGATCGCGCACGATGGCTCGCACCTCAGCGCCCTGGTCCTCGTCACCACCAGCGACCCATGCATTACGAGGGTGTCCCGTGCATTTCCCGTCGTTTCATAGCCTGTGCGAGCTTCGAGTTCAGAGGTTGCTGCTGGCGGTGATCGCTGGCTGTTGAAGGTGGTTCGGGGACATCTCGGGGACACATCGGGCACCCGTAAGAGGACGTATGACGGCAGACGCGAGCCAAAGGACCCTTCAAGCGCATGGATCAGATGCCCCATGCTGCTACGGGGTCTAGGGCTGGGTGCCGGTGACTCTCTTATCAGGCATAGCGATGGGAGGAACCCGAGTGACTACCATCCCCGAGCATGATGCGCCTGAGCGGCGGGGGTCCACTGGGGGCAGCCGTAATGGCAAGCCAGGTGCGGGCAAGCCGGGTCCGCCGCTGTGGGCGCAGATTTATATGCTGTTCTTCCTCTTGGCCGCCATTGTGTGGATCATCCTCTGCGTCCTGCACGGGGGTCCTCCCTGGCATCACGGCCCTGGGAGCAGTCCGTGGTGATCGTGGGATATCTCGGGATGACCGGCCGACCGTTGTCCCAGCTAAGTCGGTGCCGCCGGTCGTGCGGGCTGGCGAGTGTCAGGGACGGGCGCCCCTGATTGTCATCGCCGCTGTCCGGCCCGCGCCGGGCGCCAACCGCGCCGCTGGGTCGGTGTAGCCGATCACAGTGAAGCTGAAGGCGCCCTCGACAGGTTCCG
>Ga0335076_10000397_pt1 | contig 39569 bp, 44 predicted proteins | sample Lox_Sample_25_FD_206717 | JGI IMG/M metagenome (GOLD analysis project Ga0335076, IMG submission 206717) | Soil microbial communities from Loxahatchee National Wildlife Refuge, Florida, United States - Lox_Sample_2.5 | ecosystem: Environmental > Terrestrial > Soil > Wetlands | place: USA...
AGCCGGCGACGCGAGGGGGCCTCGGTCATGGCCATCAGCGCTGGAGAAACGTGAGTCGGTACTTGCCGATCTGGAGCTCGTCGCCGTCTCGGACCTCCGTCGTCTCGACTCGCTCGCGGTTGACGAAGGTTCCGTTCAGGCTGCCCTGGTCTTCGATCTGCCACCGCTCGCCGTCCTTTGTGAAGACCGCATGCTTGCGGGACACGGTGACGTCGTCGAGAAAGATCGCGCACTCGGGCGAGCGTCCGATCGTCGTCGGGCTCTCCTCGACCGGGAACGTCTCGCCCGACCGCCCTCCGCCCGAACGCACGATGAGGGCGGCGCCGTGGACACCGAGATCCTCGAGCGGGTCGAGGCTCTCGGCCAACTCGGGAGCGGTGAACGCCTCGGTCGACTCCCCTTCTTCGGCGACGACGAGTGCCGCGCCGCACTTCGCGCAGAAGTGCGCAGACTCCGGATTGTTGTAGCCGCACTCGGGGCAGTAGACGTGCGCCATCAGGCAGGCGGAGCGGCCTTGCCGGTGAGGATCGCCGTGAGCGAGTCGACGTCGACCGCCTCGAGGACGCTCCTCCCTTCCGTCTTCTGCAGCCGGGCGACGAGCTCGGCCCGCAGGATGTCGATCTTTCCGTGCAGGAGCCGCCGGCGGTACGAGACCTCCTGCTCCTCGCGCGTCAGTTCGTCGATGAGCTTCTTGAGGTCGTCGTCGGAAAGCGTCGCAAGATCCGGCAGCGGGTCCATCGTGCCCTTTCGTCGAGGGTGAAGCTGAACTTTAGCCTTTGCGTTCAGACGGAGCAAAGAATGGCTACGCGCGCGTCGCGGCCGCCTCACCCTGCTCGATCTCGTCGACCAGCGTCCGTAGCTCTCGCGCCAGCTCGTCCGACTGCTCGCGCGTCTCCCCCTCGGCGTAGAGGTGGAGGATCGGCTCGTCGGGATCAGGCAGCACCTGCGCCCAGCCTCGTTCGTCGAACAGCTTGATCCCGTCGGTGAGGTCGACGTCGCGGCCGGCAAGACGCTCGTTGAGCACGCGCATCACGAGTCCCTTGAGAGCCCACGGGCACGGCACCTGGTGGTGGACGAGCGTCGGTTCGGGCAGCTCGGCAACGAGCTCCGACAGCGGACGGTCGACAGGCGCGAGCAGCTCGAGCAGCTTCGCGAGGCTCGCAACCGCGTCGTATCCCGGGAGGAACTCGGGGAAGACGTAGCCACCGCCGACGGCGCCCGCGAACACCACGCCGCCCTCGGTGGCCGCACGGGTCAGCTCCGGCAGGGACGCGGGCGTCCGCACGACCTCCAGCTGCGAGCCCTCGACGAGCCGCTCGACCTGGCTCGTGACGGTCACCGGCAACGCGAGCTTCCCACGGCGCCCGTTCGAGCCGAGCAGCCGGAGGAAGAGGAGCAGAGCCTGCTCCACCGGAACCTCGTGCGCCTGCTCGTCGACGAGGTGGAGCCGCTCCGCCGAGCGGTCGAAGACCGCGCCGAGATCGGCGCCCACCACGGGAACGAGGCGCTTCGTCTGGCCGATCGAAGCCGCGAGCCCCGGGGCGGCGTCGGCGAAGCCGGGCCCCTCGCCCGTGAAGGCATGGGCGGACACGACCTCGACGCCGAGCGGGCCGAGCACGAGCGGGAGCACGTATGAGGCGCCGGAGAAGCCGTAGTCGACGACGATGCGGAATCGGCGGGCGCGCACCGCCTCGGCGTCGATCGTCGAAAGCAGGTCGGCAGCGTACGTCTCGCGAACGCGGGCCGGATAGGAGATGCCCCCCACCTCGCCGGCTGCGACGCGGCGGAACTCGCCACGGGTGAAATGCTTCTCGACCTCCTTCTGCATCGAGGCGCTCATCTCGACCCCGAGCGGCTCGAAGAACTGGATCCGGATCACCTCCGGGTCGTTCGGGCTCACGCCGACGTAGAAGCCGGCGTCGTGCGCCTCGGACTTGACGAGGTGGCGTGCGACGGCCGCGGGGCTGACGCGGAGGTCCTGGACGTGAACACCCGTCGACGAGATGCCGGAGATCATCGCGCGCTTGATCATCCGACAGGCCGCGGCCCCCTCGCGGCTCGCGACGACCCGCGCGCCTTTCTTCAGCGCCGTGCCGAGCGCTGCGGCCAGCCGCACCGCCACATCGGGCGTCAGGTCGACGTTGACCATTCCCGCGACGCCGTTCTTGCCGAAGACCCTCGTCGTGCTCCGCGACTCCCAGATGAGGCTCTCGTGCAGCTGCGAGCCGGTCTCCACCTCCTTGAACGGATAGATCCGGACTTCGGGCAGGATCACGCTCTCGGCGCCGACGGTGACCTCGTCGCCGATCGCGACGCCCTCGTGTACACGCACGTGCGCGCGCAGGTCGCAACCACGGCCGATGATCGCCCCCACGACCTCGGTGCTCCGACCGATGTAGGTCGAGGTGTCGACGATGGAGCGCACGACGCGGCCGCGCTCGCGAACGGTGACGCTCGTCGCCAGCACCGAGTACGGGCCGATGTGCGCACCGCGGCCGATACGGCAGTAGTTGCCGAGGTACGCGGGCCCCGCGATCGTGTCGAGGTCGTCGAGGTCCACCCCGTCCCCCAGCCAGACGTTGCCGCGAATGCGGATGCCGGGGATCTCGAGGCTGACTTGCTCGTCGAGTGCGTCGAAGTTCGCCTGCCGGTACTGGTCGAGGTTGCCGATGTCCTGCCAGTAGCCGTCGAAGACGTGGCCGTAGATCGGCCGGCCCATCTCGAGCAACAGGGGGAAGAGCTCCTTCGAGAAGTCGTACGGCCGGTCCTGCGGGATGTGCTTCAGCACCTCCGGCTCGAGCACGTAGATGCCGGTGTTGATCGTGTCGGAGAAGACCTGTCCCCAGGAAGGCTTCTCGAGGAAGCGCTCGACGCGCCCGTCCTCGTCGGTGACGACGATGCCGAACTCGAGCGGGTTCTCGACGGACTTGAGCCCGATCGTCACGGAGGCCTGCTTCTCGCGGTGCGCCTCGACGAGCCGGGTCAGGTCGACGTCGCACAGAGCGTCGCCGGAGATGACGAGGAACGTGTCGTCGAGTCTCCCCGCCGCCCGCTTCACCGAGCCGGCGGTGCCGAGAGGCGACTCCTCGACCGAGTACCCGATGTCGACGCCCAGCGTCTCGCCGCTGCCGAAGTAGCTGCGGATCGCCTGCGGCAAGAAGGCCACGGTGACGATCACGTCCTCGAAGCCGTGGCGCTTGAGCAGCTCGACGATGTGCTCCATGCACGGCTTGCCGACGATGGGCACCATCGGCTTCGGCTGGTTCGAAGTGAGGGGCCGCAGCCGCGTGCCCTCTCCGCCGGCCATGACGAGGGCCTTCATCGCCGCAATTCTCTCCGGGCGGTGACGATGTAGAAGACCGCCGCGACGACGGCGAGAGCGAGGCCGACCCAGAAGAGCACGAGCGGCCACTGCGTGGCGGGGTGCGTGACGATGCGGAAGAAGATCGCGGCGTACAGGATCCAGGTCGCCGCTTTGCCGAGCGTGTTGACCTCGATCTCGATCCCACGCGGGGCGAGGAGACGCGAGCCCGCGAGCAGGACGACGTCTCGCCCGATGATGACCACGAGCCCGGCCCAGGGCAGACGGTCATAGACCGCGAGGAGGATCACCGCGGCGTCGATCATCAACCGGTCTGCGAGCGGGTCGGCGATTTTCCCGAACTGCGACTCGACGTGCCAGCGACGCGCGAGAAAGCCGTCGACCTGGTCCGTGATTCCGGCGATGCCGAAGACGACTCCCGCCGGCCAGCTCGGTTCGTGGCCGGCCTGGACCATGAGCACGACGAAGATGGGGATCAGCCCGAGGCGCGCGATCGTCAGCGCGTTCGGGATCTGCGCGAGCGGCAGCGACACGGCCGGAGCCTCCATGTGGAAAGGATACGGGCGTGCCGCAGCAGCCTCGGATCCCAGGCTTCGTGAACGCGCACTGCCACGCGTTCCAGCGGGCGCTGCGCGGGCGCGCCGAAGGAGGAGACTTTTGGGCCTGGCGCGACACGATGCTCGAGCTCGCGGCGCAGGCGACCCCGGAGAGCGTCCGCCGGACGTACGCCGACGTCTACCGCGAGCTGCGAGCCGCCGGCTACACGGCGGTCGGAGAGTTCCACTACCTAGGCCTCGACGAGGCACGAGCAGCGGCTGACGCGGCCGCCGAGACGGGGATCGAGCTCGTCGTCCTCCACGTCGCCTACGCACGCGGCGGGATCGAGCGATTCCGGCAGGAATCGGTGGCCGCGTACCTCCGGGAGCTCGAGGCGTTGCGGGGCCACCGGAACGGCGTCGGCGTTGCCCCCCACTCCGTTCGCGCCTGCCCCCGCGACTGGCTCGAAGAGCTCGGCCGCTACGCCGCCCAGCACGACCTGCCGCTGCATGTGCATGCCGACGAGCAGCCGCGCGAGATCGAGGAGTGTCTCGCGGAGCACGGACTGCGGCCGATCGAGCTGCTCGACGCGGCGGGCTGTCTCGGCTCACGCACGACCGTCGTTCACGCGACGCATGCCGACGGGCACGAGCTCGACCTGCTCGCAGCGGCCGGTGCGCGCGTCTGCGCCTGCCCGACGACCGAGGCGAACCTCGGCGACGGGTTCCTGCCGGTCGAGCGTCTTCTGCACCGTGAGATCGAGCTCTGCATCGGCTCCGACTCGAATGTGCGCATCGACCCGCTCGAGGAGCTGCGTGAGCTCGACGGCATCGCCAGGCGCCAGTCCGGCCGGCGCGACGTCTTCTCGGTGGACGACCTGCTCGCGCTGGGCTCGGTCCGCGGCGCTGCGTCCCTCGGGGTCGACGCGTGGGCGGACGTGGGCGTCGACGTCCAGCATCCGCAGCTCGCAGGTGTCGAGGATTGGCGAAGCGCGCTCGTCGCATCCTGCTCGGCAGACGTGATCGTCGTCTGAGGAGCCCGGAATCGGCGGGTACTGCAAGGTATGGACCTCCGGTGGCTCGTAGCTAACCGAACGGATGTGTGTGATCCCGCGCCGCCGACCTACGAAGAAACGCATGGCACGCCCTGCGGCACAGGACGAGGCGCCAAGATGGTGACGGCGCAACCGAGACCGCACGTCGTCTGGGTCGGGGAGGATCCCGCGACCCAGGAGCGCGTTCGTAGTTGGCCGGTCGGCCCTGCTCTGCTCCAGATGCTCGGCGAGCTCAACGGGGACGTGCGCGATGCGCTTGTGCTGGAGCGCGCTCGGCTCGACTACCTCGGGTACAACGACGATCTCCGGCTGCCCGGTCTCTGGTGGCCGTCGCGGGCCTCGGGCGAGCTCGTCGACGACGCCTGAATCGCGGCCGAACACCACCAGGCGACGCCCGAGGCTGACCAGAAGGGCCAAACAGCGATAGGCTCGCGCTTCCGCGAACGGCCTGAGAGGAGGCGCAGATGCATGCACTCGTCACCGATGTGACCATCCACGATGCGGACAGCACTCGGGAAATGCTCAACAACCAGGTTGTGCCAGGGGTTTCCGGCGCGCCGGGCTTCCAGACCGGGTATTGGACATGGTTGGACGGCGAGGGAGACCTGAACGGCCTCGCGATGATGATCTTCGACTCGGCGGAGCACGCAACCGGGGCGGGCGAGCGGGTCAAGGCAGCGGCCGAGAGCTCCGACGACGTCACGCTCAATCGCGTTGAGATCCGAGAGGTCGTCGCGTCGGCCTGAGGCAGGCCGTAGAAGCCGGCCCGGGGGACCGACTCGGTTCCCCGGCCGGCGGCAGGAGCGCTATCAGGAGGTCCGAGTGGACGAGTACCGCTTCGCGGGCGAGCCGGAAGAAGAGGAGTACGGCCCGGTGTGGTCGACGCCGGAGGAGGAGCGAACGTTCCGCCTCGTGCGAGATCTGCTCATGGAGATGCACGACCGCGGCTCCGGGATCTACATCATGCCGGTACGGGAGGGAATGCGAGCCGGCGGCTTCGGCTCGGAGAAGGCGTATGGCTTCGACGGTTGGGTGGTCGGCGAGCTCACCCCCAGCGGTGGTGCGGACCTCGCAGTCGGGCCGTGGCTCGATCAGGTCGTGGAGGCTGCACGGTCAGCCTCGCAAGGCTGACCAAACGCTGGCTTTCAACTTCTCGAAGAGCCGCAATCCCAATCGGGGCGGCCGGATTCGAACCGGCGACCTTTGGTCCCCCAGACCAACGCGCTAACCAGGCTGCGCCACGCCCCGGACCAGGAAACCGTAGCTCACCGGGACCTCCGGCTCGGTCTGCGGCGTATCGGTGGCATGCGCCGACTCGTCGTTCTCGCCACCGCGCTCCTCGTCGTTCCCTCCGCAGCCGCCGGAGCTCGATCATCCGCGAGCCGACCGGTCGCTCTCGTGTGTGCCGAGGCCTCGAACGAGGTCTTCGCGGTCTCGCTCGGCCCGCATGGCGGCCGCGTCCTGAAGCGCATCCACATCGCCGACCCGCTGATGATCGCGGCACCACTCCACGGTCCCGCGGTTGTCGTCGACCCCAATGGAACGGTGACGCTCCTCGGCTGGCACTCGCTCAGGCCGATCGAGGTCTTGCACGGCTTCGTTCGGCCGGAGGTGGCCGCGATCGCGCCCGGCGACAGATACGCGTACGTCTCGGACGCAGGCAGCGGCCGGCTCGTGGTAATCGACCTCGCGCGCCGGTCGGTCGTGGGCCGAGTGTTCGTCGGGCTCCAGGCGCACCATCTCGACTTCAGCCCCGACGGGAAGCGGCTCTGGGTCTCGCTGGGCGAGACCGCCTCGACGATCGTCCGCCTCGACACGGCCGATCTCCGGCGTCCGCGCGTCGTGGGCCGGATCCATCCCCGCGCGACCGCCCACGGCATCGAGTTCTCGCCCGACGGGAGAAGCGTATGGGTCAGCTCTTCGGGGGCGCCGTTCGTGACGGTATTCGACGCCGCGACCGGCGAGCCCAGGCGTGAGATCGCCGCGGGAAAGGGCCCACAGGAGATCGCCTTCTCCGGCAAGCGCGCGATCGTTACGAGCGGCTACGGCTCCTCGCTCGAGGCCGTCTCATGGCGAACGTACGGCCGGCACGGCTCCGTGTCGATGCCCTACGGGTCGTTCAACCTCGCGACGTTCGGCGGTGACGTCGTGACGAGCTCGGTCCTGACCGGGTACGTCACGGAGCTCCAGGCGGGAACGCTGAAGCGGCTGTGGACGAGGAAGATCGCGCCGGTGACGCGCTACGTCGCGATCTCCGTCTGGCCGCGCTAGCCGAGATCCACGTCGCGGTCACCGACCGGGATCTCGCAGATGTACGCGGCGAACGGACCACCTTCGCAAGGTTCTAGCCGGAACTGGAGCACCGGTCGAAGCGAGCCGAGCGACCCTGCGAGCAGCTCTTGGTGGGACACGACTACCAGCGTTTGCCCATGGGCAGCGAGGATCGGGGCGGGAAGCCGCACGGTCCGCGATAGCTTCACGGTGCGACCACGCACCGAGTACACCCGACCGACCGTGTACGTCCGGCCCACCCTACGTTCCGACACGACGAGCCGATTGCCGAGCCAGGCGACGCCACGGGTTTGGCCGCGCCAAAGGACTTCGTGACGATCCTTGCTGACGAGGAGAGCCGCGTTCTCCGTGGTGAGTGCGAGCCGGCTGCCGCGGGGCGCGAAGGCCAGATGTACCGTCTGGCGGGCTGCGGCCCAGTGGATCACGCGGTGTGACTCATGGCCGAGGTCGTACACGATCGGTCTACCTCCCGATCCGACGTACGCGAGCGCGAGGGAGTCCGCGCGCCAGGACGGCGTGATGCCCTGGGCATTCCGGTCGATCACCGTGTCATGCGTCCCGTTGCCCCAGATGACGTGAAGGACGAGGTGTCGAGTCTGCGTGCGCACGACGTACGCGACGCGGAGACCATCAGGCGCCCAGGCGACGGACGCGACCGTGCCGCATGCGCGGTCAGAGCGTGCGCAGTGCGTACCGGTCGTCTGTGTCCACGCGCGGCGACCAGTCGGGGCCAACGCGACGAGAGCGCGTCCTATCCCCGCCGCGACGTAGAGCCCGTGCGGCGACAAGGTGGCCGCCGTGACCGGCAGCCCTTGGAGATCGAACCCACTCTTGGTCGTCGCCGAGAGTCGGCCGTAGACGATGGCCGAGATGCCGTCGGCGCCACTCGGGAGCACGAGCGCGGACGTCCGTGGCGCGCGCTTCGTCTGCGTGCCGAGGCTCACGTGAAGTGCCCCAGCCGCACTGAGCGAGCCGGCGGCGATCACCAGGAGGACGACGGCCGCCGCGAGGGCCAGGGCGGCGGTGCGCAGCCCGCGCCGAGCGGGTGCGGCCGGCTGCAGCGCTCGCAACGCGCGGTGCAGCGCCTCCTCCCCCGCTCCCGGGTCCGGTTCGGGAGTCTCGGCGAGGAGCCCTTCGAGCCGGCGCTCGAGCTCATTCGACATGCTCGGCCTCCAGCGACTCGCGCAGCTGCTCGAGCGCGCGCGCGAGGCGTGAGTTGACGGTCCCTACCGGCAGGTCGAGCACCTGCGCGATCTCCCTCGGCGTGATCCCGACCCCGTAGCGCAGCACCACGACGATGCGCCGCTCGAGCGCCAGGTCGGCGATCGCGGTGAGCAGGCTGTGGTCTCCTGTCGCGTGCACGGGAGCGAAATCAGGAATTTCCGGCAGCTCCTCGTCCGAGAGGCGACGCTCGGCGCGCAGGAGGTCGAGCGCCCGGTTCGCCACGATCCGGTGCAGCCAAGGCCCGAACGGACGGCGATCGTCGAAGCGGCCAAGGGCGGCGAAGGCGCGCTCGAACCCATCGGCCGCGACGTCGTCCGCGAGCGAGCGGCGTCCGGTGATCGCAAAGGCAGCGCGCCACGCGTCGCGCCAATAGCGACGAAAGAGCGCAGCCGCAGCCTCGCGGTCGCCGCGCCGCGCTTTCCGGACGAGGTCTCGGTCACTCTCTTCACGCACTCCTTCGCAGTCTTGTACGAACAACGGACGCTTGCGCGTCCCGGGAATTGGAATAGTCCCGTCATGGACGGCTGGGAGGAGCAGGAAGACGCCCTCGTGCGGGAGTTCGAGCTCGAGTCGTTTCCTGCCGCGATCGAGTTCGTCGACCGGTTGGCGGAGCTCGCGGAGAGCGAGAACCATCACCCCGACATCGACGTCCGGTATCGGCGCGTCACCGTCCGCTGGAGCACGCATTCGGCAGGCGGGATCACTGAGAAGGATCGGGAGATGGCGGAGCGGACCTCCGCCCTTGCCGCCGCGTAGCGCGCGGCCGGCCCGGTAGAAGGTAAGACCGTGCCCTCACCGGACACTAATCCCGATGTGAGCGCGCTCGCACCCCGACCCTTACTCGAGCTCGATTCCGTCTCCTGAAGAGAGGCCAAGAGATGCACAAGACCAAGTACCTGATCGTCGGCGCCGGCATGACCGGCGACATGGCGGCGAAAGGCATCCGCGAACACGACTCGGAGGGCCCGATCACGATGATCGGCGCCGATCCCCATCCTCCCTACAAGCGGCCGCTGCTCACGAAGGGCCTGTGGCAGGGCGCGCCCGAGGAGAAGCTGTGGCGCGAGCCGGCGGAAGGCGTCGAGCTCGTCACCGGTCGCAGCGTCGTCTCACTCGACCTCGTGGCGCACACCGCGACCAGCGACGCCGACGAGGGGTACGGCTGGGAGAAGCTCCTCCTCGCCACCGGCGCGAAGCCGCGCGAGATTCCCGGCGCGGAGGGCGTGATCTGGTTCCGCACGCTGCAGGACTACCGCCGCTTGCGTGAGATCGCGCCCGAGGGCTCGCACGTCGTCGTGATCGGTGGCGGCTTCATCGGCTCGGAGATCGCGGCCGGTCTCGTCGGCAACGGATGCCGCGTCACGATGCTCTTCCCGGAGCCGGGGATCGGGTTCCGTCTCTTCCCGCTGGGCCTCTCGCAGTTCGTCGCCGACTACTACCGCGAGAAGGGCGTCGACGTGCGTACCGAGGAGCTCGTCGCGTCGGCGTCGGGTGACCGGGTCGAGACGGAGTCCGGCTTCACGCTCGATGCGGACGCGGTCGTCGCCGGCCTGGGCGTGATCGCGGACACCGAGCTTGCCGAGTCCGCCGGGTTGGAGACCGCCGACGGAATCGTGGTCGACGAGTACGGGCGCGTACCCGGGCACGAGGACGTCTTCGCCGCCGGAGACGTTGCGCGCTTCCCCGTTTGCGCGCTCGGCACGACGATGCGGATCGAGCACGAGGATCACGCGAACAGCCATGGGCACGCCGTGGGCGCGAACATGGCCGGCGCCGACACGCCGTACGACCATCTGCCGTTCTTCTACTCCGACCTCTTCGATCTCGGCTATGAGGCGGTCGGGCTCGTCGACTCGAGGCTCGAGGCGATCGAGAACTGGCAGGAGCCGTATCGGAAGGGTGTCGTGACCTACGTCGAGGACGGCCGCCCGCGCGGCGTGCTGCTCTGGAACGTCTGGGACAAGCTCGACGACGCCCGAGAGCTGATCCGCGCCGGTGAGGGTGCCCTTGCCGTCTAGCGCTCTCGCCAGGTCGCGGAAGCCGCGGCGCGGGACCGAGCTCGTCTGCGAGAAGGTCTTCCGCCCGCTCGCGCATCCGCTCGTCCTCCTGTTCGCGCACCTCCGTGTGCCTCCGCCGGTCGTGGTCGTAGCGGCGGGCGTCGTGGGTCTGGCAGGCGCCGTCGAGCTCGGCCGGCACTCGCTGCTCGCTGCGGCTCTGCTCGTCCAGCTCAAGACGCTGCTCGACAACGCGGACGGCCAGCTCGCGCGCCTGACGGGCCGGACGAGCGCCTTCGGCCGCTACCTCGACTCGGAGGTCGACCTGCTCGTGAACGCGGCGCTCTTCGCGGCGCTCGGCTGGACGACAGCGCAGCCGGCGCTCGCCCTGGCCGGCTTCGTCGCTGTCACCAGCGTCCTCAGCCTCAACTTCAACGCCGAGCGCCTGTCGCGTGAGGCTGCAGCCGAGCCCGAGGCGGAGGGCCGAGGAACCGCGGTTCTGCGGCGGATCTACGGCATCGTCTACGCGCCTCAGGATCGCCTTGCCGAGGCGCTGGTCGCGCGCAGGCCCGTGCTCGCAAGCCCCACCGCGGTCTCGCTGCTCGCGAATCTGGGCATGTCGACGCAGCTCGCGGCGTTCGGACTCTTGATGGTGTTGGGACATCCGATCGGCTTCGCCTGGCTTGCGCTCGCGGAGGTCGCCGTGATCGCGCTCGCGTTGCTGACGAAACGGACTCCCCTAGAAGAGGTCGCATGAGCAACGTCTTCGAGCTTCCCGCCCACGACGGCGAGCGCGCGCGCGAGCTCACGGCCACAGACTGGGCGCGCCTTGAGCGCAACGCTGCGGAGATCTTCGCGGCGCTGGGGCTGGATCTGGACACGCCGGGCACCCGCGACACGCCGCGGCGTTTCGTACGCGCCCTCTTCGACGCGACGGCGGGCTACGACGGCGATCCGAAGCTGCGGACGGTGTTCCCGACGGAGCGGCCGAAGGGCGTCGAGGGCCGGCACGCGCAGATCGTCGAGGGGCCCGTCGGCTTCTACGCGCTCTGCGAGCACCATGCGCTGCCCTTCCACGGACGTGCCTACGTCGGCTACGTCGCAGGCGACGAGATCCTCGGCATCTCGAAGCTCACGAGGCTCGTACGCCTCTACGCGCGTCGTTTCACGGTGCAGGAACGCCTCGCCGAGGAGATCGCGGACGGGCTACGCGAGCTGGCGGGTGCGCGCGGCGTGGCGGTGCGGCTCGAGGCGGCGCACATGTGCACCGCGATGCGCGGCGTCGAGGAGGACGGTTCCGTGACCGTCACGACGGTGTGGCGCGGCTCGTACGACGAGGACGAGTCGCTGCGCTCGGAGTTCCTTACGCTGACGCGGTGATCGAGCCCTTCACGGTCCTCGCAGAGAGCGAGGACTTGCCGCGGTGGGACGTCCCCGAACAGCTCGCGACGCTGTACGGCGGCGCGATCGGCCTCGACGAGCCGTGCGTCGTTGCGAACTTCGTCGAGTCGCTCGACGGTGTCGTCGCGGTGCCGCGGCTGCCTCGCTCACACGCTCTGATCGGCGACGACAGCGAGGCGGACCGGTTCGTGCTCTCCCTCGTCCGTGCGTGTGCGGACGCGATTGTCGTCGGCTCGGGGACGCTTCTCGCGTCGCCCAAGGGCACCTGGCGCGTCGACCGCCCCTATCCGCCCGCTGCGGAGGCGCTTCTCGAGCTACGAGCGCGACGGGGGCGGTCCGAGCAGCCGCTGCTCGCGATCGTGAGCGGGGGCGGCTCGCTCGATCCCGGCCATCCGGTGCTGGAGGTCGGCGCGGTCGTGCTCACGGCCGAGGGAGCTGCACCCCGGCTCCGCCGGTCTCTGCCCGGCGCAACCGAAGTCGTTGCCGTCACTGAGGGAGGCTCCGTCGATCTCGCCGCCGCGCTCGGGGTGCTGCACGCGCGCGGCTGTTCCGTCGTCCTGACGGAGGCCGGGCCGTCGACGTTCGGCTCGTTCGTGGCCTCGGGGCTCGTCGACGAGTTGTTCCTCACGGTCTCGCCGCTGCTCGCGGGCCGTGCGGAAACGGCGCGCCTCGGTCTCGTGGAGGGAGTCGAGCTGCTGCCGCAAACGCGTGTCGCCGGCCGGCTCCGCTCGGTGCGGACGCACGGCTCCCACCTCTTCCTGCGTTACGGCCTCCGCTAGCTCGGCCGATTGAGCTGTCGGTAGAGGCGGTCGATCAGCGCCGGCATCGCCTCGAGACGCTCGGTGATCGTCCGCAGGCGATACTCGCGGAAGTGCTCGGGCTCGACCTCGAGCGCGGTCGCAAGCGTGGCCACGACGTCGTTCGACGGAACCGGACGGTTCCCGTGGACGAGATGGTTGAGATAGCCGGCCGACAGTCCTGTGCGCGTGGCGAGCTGTCGGTACGTCACTCCCTGCTCGTCCATCAGGCGCTGCACGGTCTCGCCGAAACCTTCCTCGCTGAACCGCCGACGCTTTGCCACCTCTAGGCCTCCTTGCCGAGGTCGGCGACATCTAATCGTTTCTCGTCGCCGCTTGCGCGGTCGCGCACGTCGACCTTGCCGTCCTCGAGGCTCTTGCGGCCCGCGGTGATGCGGATCGGGCAACCCATCAGGTCCGCGTCGGCGAACTTCTCCCCCGCCCGCTGGTCGCGGTCGTCGAGGAGCACGTCGAGGCCGGCCGCCGAGAGCGCCTCCGCCGCCCGGCCGGCGATCTCCTCCGCGCCGGGCAGCGCGACGACGTGGGCGTCGTAGGGCGCGACCGCCTGCGGCCAGACGATTCCGTTCTCGTCATGGCACTGCTCGACGACCGCCGCCATCGTCCGCGCGAGCCCGATGCCATAGCTGCCCATCACGAGCGGCTTCTCCCTTCCATCCTCGTCCAGAAACGTCGCGCCGAACGGCTTCGAGTGGAACGTCCCGAGCTTGAAGATGTGGCCGACTTCGATTGCCGTCTGAATGCGAAGCGTGCCACCGCACTCGGGACACGCGTCGCCGTCCTTTGCCTGACGGATGTCGGCGAACATCGGCTCGTAATCGCGGCCGGCCTGGACGCCCCGCAGATGCTTGCCGTCCTCGTTGGCGCCGGCAACGTACTGGCCTTCGCGAAGTGCCTCGTCGGCGATCACCTCGACGTCGACCCCGACCGGTCCGAGCGAGCCGCCGCCTGCCCCGAAGGCGGCGCGGATCTCCTCGTCGGTCGCCGCCCGGAACGCAGCCTCGAAGAGGGTCTCGAGCTTTCCCTCGCTGAGCTTGTCGTCGCCGCGCACGAGGGCCAGCACGAGCCGGTCGCCCGTCACGACCGGGAGTGCCTTCGAGGTCGCCGACGCTGCGATCGAGAGGAAGTCGGCGAGCTCGTCGATCGTCCCCACGCCGGGCGTCTCGACCACTTCAGGAGCATCGAGCGGCGCAGGCAGGTCGGCGGGAGGCGGCGCGCCCCGTGCGGCCTCGGCGTCGGCGAAGTAGTCGCCGTTGTCGCAGCGCATCAGCTCGTTCTCACCCGAGCCGGTCGGCGCGAGGAAGTCCTTCGACTCCTTGCCGCCCATGACCCCCGACTCCGCCTCGACGAGGTACGCCTCGAGGCCGCAGCGCTCAAATATTCGCGCATACGCCCCTTCGTGCCTCGCGAAGGCCGCGTCGAGGCCGGCCTCGTCGGCGTCGAACGTGTACGAGTCCTTCATGATGAACTCGCGGACGCGCAGAAGACCGCCGCGCGGACGCGGCTCGTCGCGGTCCTTCGTCGAGAAGTGGTACCAGACCTGCGGGAGCTGCTTGTAGGACTGGATCTCCCGCGCGAGGAAGGTCATCGACTCCTCGTGCGTCCACGAGAGCACGAACGGCCGGCCGCCGCTGTCGTTCAGGTGGAAGAGGATCGGGACGTCGATGCGGCCGGTGGTCTCCCAGAGCTCGGCCGGCGTGAGCGTCGGCGAGAGCATCTCCTGGCCGCCGATCGCGTTGATCTCCTCGCGGATGATCTGCTCGATCCGCATGTGCACGCGCCAGCCGAGCGGCAGCATCGCCCAGAGCCCGGCGCCGATCTGGCGGATGAAGCCGCCGCGCACGAGCAGTTGGTGCGAGGCGGCTTCCGCGTCGGCGGGCGGGTCGCGCAGGGTCGGCAGGAAGAGCTGGGAGGCTCGGGCGATCATCGGGTCTCGCCGGACCCTATTCGAGCGGGATCAACGAGGCTTCGGCCATGGCCAGAGCCGCCGGCTTCGCCATCTTGAGGCGCTTCGGCCGGTTCATTCCCTCGGCGATCCACTTGTCGACCTCGTGGAAGAGCTCGTCGATGAGGATGTCGGAGCTGACCTTCTTCAGGACGCGGCCGTGGGCGTAGATGAAGCCGACGTCGCGGCCGCCTGCGATGCCGAAGTCCGCGTCGCCGGACTCTCCCGGCCCGTTCACGGCGCAGCCCAGTACGGCCACCTCGAAATGCTGTGGGTATTCCTGCAGGCGCCGCTCGACCTCTTCGGCGAGCGTATGGACGCCGACGTTGTCGCGACCGCAGCTCGGACAAGCGATCATCACCGGGCCGCGCTCGCGTAGACCGAGCGCCTTGAGGATCTCGTAGGCCGTCTTCGGCTCCTCGACGGGGTCCGAGGAGAGCGAGACGCGGATCGTGTCGCCGATCCCTTCCGCCAGGAGGGTGCCGATGCCGACGGCGCTCTTGATCGAGCCCGCGAAGACGGTCCCGGCCTCCGTGACTCCGAGGTGGAGCGGATACTCGACCTTCTCCGACAGCATCCGGTAGGCGCGGATCATGGTCGGGACGTGGCTCGACTTGACGGAGATCTTGAAGTCGTAGAAGTCGAGGCTCTCGAGCAGCCGTACCTCCTCGAGCGCGGCTTCGACGAGCGCCTCCGCCTGATCGGCCTGCGCAAGCTCCTCGAGGTGCTTCGGCAGGGAGCCCGAGTTGGCGCCGATCCGCATCGGAATCCCCTTTGCCTTGGCGGCGCGGGTCACCTCGGCAACCTTGTCCGAGCCGCCGATGTTGCCGGGATTGATGCGCACGGCCGCGACGCCCTGCTCGATCGCCTTCAGGGCGAGGCTCGCGTTGAAGTGGATGTCCGCGATGATCGGCACCGGCGAGAGGCGCGCGATCTTCGAGAGCGCCTCTGCGTCCTCCGTCTTCGGAACGGCGACGCGCACGATCTCGCAGCCGGCGCTCGCGAGCTCTGCGATCTGCGCGGTCGTGGCGGGAACGTCGTGCGTCTTCGTCGTCGTCATCGACTGCACGACGACGGGTGCGCCGCCGCCGATCGTGACGCTGCCTACCGAGATCTGCCGCTTGCTTGCCATTCGAAAACCAGTCTAACCAGGCCGGTTTCGCCCGAATCCGGGCCTCAGAGGACGCTGAGGCGGCTCAGTGAGGTGGTCCGCTGATGTCGTTGGAGAAGGCGATCACGAAGATGAGCAGGATGAAGGCGATCCCGACGACGGAAACGCGCTCGTAGACCTCCCGCGCGAGCGCGCGGCGGCGGACGCCCTCGATGAGCGAGAAGAGGATGTGGCCGCCGTCGAGCGGCAGCAGCGGCAGCAGGTTGAGGAGCGCAAGGGACATGCTCACGAACGCGAGGATCTCGAGGTACCACGTCCAGCCGACCTGAAGCTCCTCGTGCCCGACCCGGACGATCCCGACAGGGCCTGAGAGCTGGCTGCGGCCGTTGGTGGAGAACAATCCCTTGATTCCTGTGCCCGTACCGGTCACTACGCCCCACAAGTCCGAGGCGGCGGTGCCCGCGGCCTTGCCGGGCGGATAGCTCACCAGCTTCGCTGCCGGCGAGAAGCCGAAGATCCAGCGGCCGTCTCTCAGAACGGTGCGACGAGGGCCGACCGTCACACGCCGGCCGTTGCGGAGCACCGTCAGCGTGACCGGGCTGCCGTCGCTGCCCCGAATGAGGCGCGAGACGCCCGTGAACGTGGCCGTTGCCTGGCCGTTGACCCCGACGACGCGATCGCCCGCTTGGAGACCCGCTGCGGCGGCCGGGGTCCCCGCCTCCACGCCCGCGACGGTCACCGTCGGGTGCTGCGATGGTCCGCCGCTGATCGCGAAGACGGCGAAGAGGATGGCGAACGCGACGAGGACGTTCGCGAGCGGCCCGGCGGCGATCACGGCGACGCGCTTCCAGGTCGGCGCGCGCCAGTACGCGTCGGGAGCCGTCCCCTCCTCGACCTCCCGCAGCGCGCGCTCCGCCGACCGCCTCGCACCGGGCGAGAGGTGCGCCTGGTCCACTTCGCGCTCGAGCTCCGAGCAGGCCCGCCGCGCTTCCTCGTAGTCCTCGACCTCGAGGGCCCGTCGGACCGCGCCGACGGCCGGGGAGAGGCTCGGTTGCTCGTTGACGGCGCTGTCGATATACGCACGCAGGTCGCGCGCGGCCGGCCGGTGCATCCCCGGGATCCGCACGAGGCCGCCGAGCGGGATCATCCCGATCCCGTACTCGATTCCCTTGCGCCGGGTCTTCACGAGCGCCGGAGGGAACCCGATGTAGAAGCTCCTCGGGCGCATCCCCGTCGCGAGCGCGACGGAGAAGTGCCCGAGCTCGTGCAGGAAGACGAGTAATACGAGGCCGCCGATGACCACGAGCCACGTCATGCCGGTGCGAGCGCTCCTTCGGCGAGCGCCCGCGCTGCGCGGTCGGCCTCGACGAGGTCCTCGAGGTCGCGAACGGGGTGCGTTCCGGCCGACGCGAGGGCGTCTTCCACGACCTCGGCGATCCCGAGGAACGGCAGTCGGCCGGCGAGGAACGCGGCGACCGCGACCTCATTGGCTGCGTTGTAGACGCACGGCGCGCTTCCGCCCTCTTCGCCGGCGGTGCGCGCCAGCGACAGCATCGGGAACGTGGTGGTATCGGGCGGAGAGAACTGGAGTGCCAGGGACGCCAGGTCGAGCGGCTGCAAGGGGGTGGCGGCGCGCTCCGGATAGGTCAGCGCGTACGAGATCGGGACACGCATGTCCGGGTAGCCGAGATGCGCGAGCGCTGCGCCGTCCCGGAAGCGCACGAGCGCGTGCACGATCGAGGTCGGCTGGATCGCCACCTCGATGCGGTCGTAATCCAAGCCGAAGAGAAAGTGCGCCTCGATCACCTCGAGCCCTTTGTTCGCGAGCGTGGCCGAATCCACCGTGATCTTCGGACCCATCCGCCAGGTCGGATGCGCGAGTGCCTGCTCGGGCGTCACGTCCTCGAGCTCGGCGCGCGTACGGCCGCGGAACGGGCCGCCGGAACCGGTCAGCACGAGCGTGTCGATCTGCTCAGGCTCACGTCCCTCGAGGCACTGGAAGAGCGCGGAGTGCTCGCTGTCGACGGGCAGGATCCGGCCCCGGCCACGCTCTCGCGCAGCGAGCGCAAGCTCGCCGGCGGCGACGAGGCTCTCCTTGTTGGCCAGCGCCAGGTCGACCCCACGTTCGAGCGCCCAGAGGGTCGCGTGGACGCCGGCGAAGCCGACGACGGCGTTGAGCACGATGTCGGGTTGCGCGCGCTCGAGGAGCTCCGTCAGGTCGCCTCCGACCTCCTTGAGCGGAGCGTCGACGTCGTCGAGCGGAGTCGATCCCGATGCGGCTGCGCAGAGCTCGAGCTCGGGATGCGCCTCGACGATCTCGATCGCCTGGCGGCCGATCGAGCCGGTTGCCCCGAGCAGCGCGACGCGCTTCACCGGCTCAGTGTAGGGAGTCGGCTAGTGGAAGCCGTAGGCGACGACGAGGAAATAGGCGGCAGGCGCCGCGAACAGCAGCCCGTCGATCCGGTCGAGCATCCCGCCGTGGCCGCCGAGCAGTCTCCCTGTGTCCTTCACCTCGAGATCCCGCTTGAGCGCCGACTCGAAGAGGTCGCCGATCAGCTCGGCCAGCACGAGGACGACGCCGAGCACGACGGCCTGCCAGATCACGAGATAGGTCTCGCGCGTCTTGTACAGCGCGATGAACGCGACGAAGACACCCGCGGCTCCTCCGATCAGGAGGCCCTCCCACGTCTTGCCCGGCGAGAGGCGCGGCGCGAGCTTGTGCCGGCCGAGCGGGCGACCGCCGAGATAGGCGAACGTCGCCGCCGCCCACGCCGCCAGCACGACGGTGAAGGCGATCAACCTGCCGTGTGTGTCCATCTCGCGCAGCAGAAGAAGGAAGCCCAACCCCAGCCCGATCCAGGCCGAGCCGAGGATCGTCGAGCCGACCGCGGCCGTCGTCGGCGCCCGGGTGCTCGACACGACGTGGAGGACGAACGCGAAGACGAATGTCGCGAGGAAGCCGGCGATGAGCCAGACGACGCCGCCCATGCGCGCACCGACGAGGGCGAGGAGCACGCCTCCGTAGACCGCCGGCGCGAGCGGTCGAAGCGGGCGCGCGGTCGTCACGAACTCGTGGACGGCGACCCAGGCGGCGACGGCGAGGAGCGTGCAGAGCCACCAGCCGCCGAGCCACAGCATGCCGAGCACGAGCGGGAGGCCGACCGCCGCGACCAGGATTCGGGACAGGAAATTGTTCAACGCCCGCCGAATCTACGGCGTCGGCGCACGTACTCCTCGATCGCGGTCCGGAGCTCCTCCGGCCCGAAGTCGGGCCAGAGCGTGTCCGTGAAGACATATTCGGCGTATGCCGACTGCCAGAGGAGAAAGTTCGAGATGCGACGCTCGCCGGACGTGCGGATCACGAGGTCGGGGTCCGGCATCTCCGGTTCGTAAAGGAGTGCAGCGAGCGCAGCCTCGTCGACGTCGCCGGGATCGGCACCGCTCTCGACCAGGCGACGCGCGGCGTCGACGAGCTCGGCTCGGCCCCCGTAGTCGAAGGCGATCCAGAGCTGAAGCCTCGACTTGTCGGCCGTCGCCGCCTCGAGCTCCTGCATCTTCGCCAGCAGCCAGTCGGGCGCTCGATCGCGGCGGCCGACGAAGCGGCAGCGGACACCCTGGGCGGCGAGGTCCTCGAGCTCCCGTTCGATCGTCTCGCCGAAGATCTCCATGAGCGCTTCGACTTCCTCGGCCTCGCGACTCCAGTTCTCGGTCGAGAACGCATAGACCACCAGCGACTCGATGCCGAGGTCGATCGCCGTCTCGACGACGGGACGCAGGGCGCGCGACCCTGCCCGGTGGCCCTCGGCGACCGAGACTCCGTGTTCCGCGGCCCAGCGCCCGTTCCCGTCCATGATGATCGCGACGGCGCGCGCGACTTCGGGAAGACGCTCCTCGGGGCTGACGTCGGTGCCGGTACCGGGGACGGAAGCCACCCCGGCTAGACCTCCATCACTTCTGCCTCTTTGTGCTGCAGGAGGTCGTCGATCTGCTTCGTGTGCTCGTCGGTCAGCTCCTGGACGCGACCCTCCGCGCGGTGCTCGTCGTCCGCACCGACCTCGCCGTTGTCGACGAGCTCTTTCAGGTGGCGCATCGCGTCGCGGCGGATCTCGCGGACGGCGACCCGGTGCTCCTCGGCCATGTTGCGGACGACCTTGACGAGCTCCTTCCGCCGTTCCTCGGTCAGCTGGGGAATGGGCAGCCTGATCAGCTTGCCGTCGTTCGATGGGGTGAGGCCGAGGTCCGACTCCTGGATCGCCTTCTCGATCGCGCGGATCGAGCTCGGGTCGAACGGTTGCACCGTGAGCATGCGCGGCTCGGGGACGTTGATCGTCGAGAGCTGCCGCAGCGGCGTCTGGGTCCCGTAGTAGTCGACCTCGATGCGGTCGAGGAGGGAGGCAGACGCGCGGCCGGTACGGACGGTCGCAAACTCGGCTCGTCCGTGTTCGACCGACTTGTCCATCTTGTCGCGGGCGCTGTTGATCAGCTCTTCTGCAGTCGCCATCAGCCCTCCGTTTCTTGAGTCGCGATGATCGTCCCGACCTCCTCGCCGTTCACGACGCGGGCGACGTTGCCCTCGGCGAGCTCGAAGACGTGGATCGTGAGGCGGTTGTCCATGCAGAGGGAGAGGGCGGTCGTGTCCATCACCTTGAGCCCGCGCTCGATCGCCTCCAGATGCGTGATCCGCGGCAGGAACTCCGCGTCCGAGACGCGGCGCGGGTCGCCGTCGTACACGCCCCTGACGCCGTGCTTCGCCATCAGGATCGCGTCGGCGCCCATCTCGAGCGCGCGCAGCGCCGCCGCCGTGTCGGTCGTGAAGAACGGGTTGCCGGTGCCGGCGGCGAAGATCACGACCCGGCCCTTCTCGAGGTGCCGGATGGCACGGCGCCGGATGTACGGCTCCGCCACCTCCGAGACCTCGAGCGCGGACATGACGCGGGTGTCGGCACCCTCCCGCTCGAGCGCGTCCTGCAGCGCGAGCGCGTTGAGGAGCGTCGCGAGCATGCCCGCGTAGTCGGCCGTCGCGCGGTCCATCCCGCTCTCGGCCGCCGCTGCCAGGCCCCGGTAGAAGTTCCCGCCACCCACGACGACCGCGACGTCGACTCCCTCGGCGCGGATGCCTGCGACCTCTCTCGCGAGCGCACGCGTCACGACGGGGTCGATCCCGTACTCGCGGTCGCCCATGAGCGCCTCACCGGAGAGCTTCAGCAGCACCCGGTGGAACGCCGGAGCGTTCTCGGTTTTGCCGGTCTCGGTCTCGGGTTGCGCGGTCATCCCGCCAGCGAGAAGCGCTGGAACTCGAGCATCTCGGCTCCTGCTTCGGCGAGAACCTTGCCCACGGTCAGCGAGCCGTCGTGGATCCACGGCTGGTCGGCGAGCACGCCGCCCCGCTCGGCGAAGAAGCGCTTGTCGAGCATGCCGGTGACGATCTTCTCACGGGCCTGCTCGGGCTTCGACTGGACCTCCTCGGAGTTGAGGTAGATCTCGCGCTCCGCGGTGAGGAGGTCCTCTGGAACGTCCTCGCGGCCGATCCACCGTGGGTCCGACCAGGAAATGTGCATCGCGAGATTGCGCGCGAGCTCTTCGTCCCCGCCGCGAAGGTTCACGAGGACGCCGAGCTTGTTTGCCGGCGGGTGGACGTACGCGCCGAGGCGGCCGCCGTCCACCGGCTCGAAGCGGGCCGCTCCGGCGATCGCGATGTTCTCGCCGAGCTTGCCGGAGAGCTCCGCCCGCTCCTCGTCGAGCTTCGAGACAGCGTCGACTCCCTCCGCTTCGACGAGGTCGAGCACCTTCTTGCCGAAGGCCTCGAACTCCTCGTTGTTCGATACCGGCTCGGTCTCGCAGCCAATGGCAACCATCGTGCCGCGGCTGTGGTCGGCCGCCAACCGGTAGCCGACGAGACCTTCGGTCGTCGCGCGATCCGCACGCTTGGCTGCGTTCGCCATGCCTTTCTCGCGGAGGAGGACGACGGCCGCTTCCATGTCGCCGTTCGTGTCCTGGAGGGCGCGCTTGCAGTCCATCATCCCTGCGCCCGTGCGCTCGCGGAGCTCACGGACGAGCTGGGCCGAGATCTCCGCCGCCATCACGCCTCCTCCGTCTTGCCGCGGGTCGGGTCGCCGAGTGCGGCTGCCGACCGCTTCGTCTCCTCGGCGCCTTCCTTGGCCGGATCCTCACCGGTCGGTACCGGCACCGACTCGCCCTCCGTGACGGGCTCGATCTGCTCGCCGGCGGCAACCTGCTCGACGTCGCCTTCGGGAGCGCTGTTCGCGGTCGCCGCGGCGGCTTCCGCCTCGGCCTCCTGCTGCTGGAGCTCCTGCGCCGAGACCTTCTGCTTGCCATGCGAAACGGCCTCTGCGAGTGCGTGCACCACGAGGTTGCACGACCGGATCGCGTCGTCGTTCCCGGGGATCACGTAGTCGGCCTCGTCGGGATCGCAGTTCGTGTCGACGAGCGCCACGACCGGGATCCCGAGCCGGCGCGCCTCGCGCACCGCGAGCGCCTCCTTCTTCAGATCGACGATCACGACCGCGTCGGGCTGGCGACGCAGGTCGGCGACACCGCCGAGGTTTGCCTCGAGCTTCTCGAGCTCGCCGGCCATCGCAATCCGTTCTTTCGCGGGCAGGAGCTCGAGCTGCCCTTCGTCGCGCAGGCGGCGCATCTCGTGGAGGCGGTCGATGCGGTCGGCCATCGTGCGCCAGTTCGTGAGCAGACCGCCGAGCCAGCGGTGATTGACGTACGGCATGCCGATCCGCTTCGCCTCTCCCTCCACGGCGTCCTGCGCCTGCTTCTTCGTCCCGACGAAGAGAACGGTGCCGCCGCGCTCCGCGACGTTGCGGAGAAATTGCTGTGCCTCGTCGAGGCGCTCCGCCGTCTGCGTGAGGTCGATGATGTAGATGCCGCCGCGCTCGGCGAAGATGAAACGGCGCATCTTGGGGTTCCAGCGCCGCGTCTGGTGGCCGAAGTGGACACCGGCTTCCAGGAGGTCGCGCATCGAGACCGCGCCCCCCGCGGCCGGCTCAGTCGAGACAGACATGGGTAGCTCCTTCCGGATTCGTTTTCTTCGTGCGCCGGCGGGAGTCGAGGCGCACCTCACGCGAGGAGAGGCACGCGCGCCACGGCTGGGCCGCCGGGGAGTAGGAACAGGGACCGGGGAAGGTTAGCTGCCTCGCGCGGCTTCCAGCGCCGCCACGAGGTCGGGCGGCAGCGGCGACGAGACGTCGACGTCGGCTCCGGTGAACGGATGGACGAAGGCGAGCCGCGCTGCATGGAGGAACTGCCGCTCGAGCCCGAGCTCCCCCGCGACGCCGTACGTCGGGTCGCCGGCGACGGGCAGGTCGATCGCGGCGAGATGGACGCGGATCTGGTGCGTACGCCCCGTCTCGAGCCGGACGCGCAGGAGCGCGTGCCGTGGCAGGAGCTCCTCGAGCTCGAAGTGTGTCACCGCCGCGCGCGGCGTGTCCGTGTCGAGCGAGTGCCGCAGCCTGTCGTGCCGGTCGCGGCCGATCGGCGCGTCGATCGTCCCCCGCCGCGACCGCGGATTCCCGACGACGAGACCGAGGTACTCGCGCGTCAGCTCTCGGCGCCGGACGAGCCGTTGCAGCCGCTCGTAGGTTTCGGGCGAGCGCGCGACGACGAGAAGTCCCGACGTGTCGCGGTCGAGGCGGTGGACGATCCCGGGCCGGCCCTCCTCCCCGCCCGCCGCTCCCGCCGCGGCCAGCGCCTCCGCGAGGGTCCCGCCGGGATGACCGGGAGCCGGATGCACGACGACGCCGGCCGGCTTTTCGACGACGAGCAGGTGCTCGTCGTCGTAGGCGATCGTCAGCTCGGGGGGTGCAGCGGTCGGTTCTGCCGCAGGCTGAGCCGGCGGGTCGATCTCGATCTCCTCCCCGCCGGCGAGCTTGTGACTCTTCGCCCGGAGCTGCCCGTCGACGAGCACGGCGCCGGCCGAGAGCAGCCGCTCGGCCGCGGGACGCGACCCAACCTCCGGCAGCCTCGCGAGGTGGCGGTCGAGCCGCTCTCCCGCGGCCTCCGGTGGGACGACTACGCGCTTCAGCGCCGGGGCGCCGGCTCGCGCTCGGCGAGCAGAAGCGCGGCGAGCAGGATCCCGACCCCGATCACGATGAAGCTGTCTGCGAGGTTGAACGCCGGCCAGTAGCGGAAGTCGAGGAAGTCGGTGACGAAGCCGAGCCACACGCGGTCGGCGAGGTTCGAGACGCTGCCCCCGATCACCAGCCCGAGCGCGATGGGTAGCACGGGATGCCGCGCGCCGGAGCGCGCGAAGTAGGCGAGCATCCAGCCGATCGCGAGGGCGGTGACGACGATGACGACCGGCGTCGCGTTCGAGAAGAGCCCGAAGGCGATGCCGGAGTTCTGGACGTGCCTGATCGTGAACGGGCCGACGACGTGAACGCCCTCGCCGAGGCTGAGATTGGCGGCCACGACGTGCTTCGTCACCTGGTCCGCCACCACCGCCGCGAGGGCTATCGCGGTCAACGCGACCCACTGGACCGGTGTCGCCGCAAACGACCGGGTCGCGCGTGAAAGCGGTGTCAAAGCGTCGGTCGCCGAGCCGACCCGGGCTTCGAGTTGCCGCAGAGGTTCGCTCATCCTCCCTCGAATCTTCGCTTGCAGTCGATGCAGAGTGAAGCCCAGGGATTCACCTCGAGCCGTTCGCGCGGGATCTCCCGTCCGCAGCTCGTGCACGTGCCGTACGTGCCGTCCTCGATGCGCTTCAGCGCGATGTCGATCTCTGCGATCACTTGCTCGGCGTTGTCCCCCAGCGTGTAGTCGATCTCCCGTCCGAGCGTCGCCGATGCCGTCTCGGCGAGATGGCTGTCGCTCGTAGCAGCGACCTCTTCTATCTCGTCGTCGAGGGAGCCGGGATGCTCGTCGCGGAGCGTCGCCAGCGCGTGCTCGACCCGGCGGCGCTCGTCGGTCAATTCTTCGCGGAAGCGCTCGGTGTCGATGCTCGTCACCGCCTCTCCCTTCGGCCCCGGTCTTCGCCTGTAGCAGAGGCGAGACGCCGCTCGATCAGCGCGGGCCCGACCCCCGTCAGCTCCACGATCTTCTCGCGGCCACCGTGGCCCGAAACGAGCGTCAGGGCGGTACGAGGCAGCGCGAGGGTCTCGGCGAGTAGGCGGAGGACGGCCTCGTTGGCCCGTCCGCGTTCGGGCGCCTCGGTGACGCGCACCTTCCACGCGTCGCCCTGCCGCCCCACGAGCGCCGTCCGGCCGGCCCCCGGGCTGACGCGTACGCGCAGCCGCGTCGTCTCCGCAGTCATACGCTCAGTTTACGTCCGGCCGCGGTTGCAGCCGCGCTCCTTCAGGCTGCGTTCGCGTCGGGCACGACCGTCCCGCTCGGGAAGCCGTACCAGCTGCGTTCATCCTCCATGTCCTCGTCGGACTCGGCAGGCGTCACTGGCTCTTCGTCCTCGACGGCGTCCGGCCCGCCGAGCGCGGACAGTGCCTCCTGCAGCTGGGCCCGCAGCCGGCGCGACTCGTCCGTCAGCCGTTCGTTCTCGGCGAGTGCGTGGCGCTGGATCTGCCTCGCATCGGCGTGCGCCTCGCTGAGGATCAGCTCTGCTTCGCGCCGCGCCTGGTCGCGCATATGGGCCGACGCCTGCTCCGCGGAGACGAGCGTCGTGCGCAGAAGGCTCTCGAGCTCGCGGAAGCGGACGAGGTCGGCTTCGAGCTGCTCGACCTTGTCCGCCAGATCTGCGCGCTCGCGCCAGACGTCTTCGAAGCTCGCAGCGATCTCCTCCAGGAGCGTGTCGGTTGCCGCGGCGCGATAGCCGCGGAAGGCCGCGCGTGGTGGCGTCAGGTGTCTGATCTCGACCGGTGTGAGTGCCATGTCGTCTCTCTCCTCAGGCGTAGGTGTCGATGAGCCGGATCACGATCGACGAGACGAGCCAGAGCACGATCAAGGCGACCATCGGTGAGAGGTCGAGCCCTCCGAACGACGGCAGGAAGCGCCGGAAGAGGCGCAGGTATGGCTCACAGACGTCGTACAGAAAGCGCTGGATCCGGTTGAGGGTGGGCGAATACGGCAGCCGTAGCCAGCTCGTCAGGATGTACGCGAAGATCGCCAGCGTGTAGACGAACGTGAAGACGTAGATGAAGGTGGTGACGCTCGAGACGGCGTCGCCCACCGGCACGGTCAGACTGGCCGACACGCCCATGCGTCAGAGCTTCGCGCTCGGCGTTGCCTTTCCTGTAGCGGAGCTAGGCCTGGTTGAAAAAGCCCCGCTCGAGCATCCGCGCCCGATCCTCCGCCGACAGCTCGACGTCGCGCGGCGTGAGCAGGAAGACCTTGTCGGCAATCCGCTGCATTCCGCCGTCGAGCGCATACGTGAGGCCGCTCGCAAAGTCGATCAGGCGCTTCGAGAGCTCGGCGTCGGCCGACTGGAGGTTGAGGATCACCGGCACGCCGACCTTGAAGCGGTCGGCGAGCTGCTGCGCGTCGTTGAAGCTTCGCGGGAGGATGAGGTGCACCCGCGAGGTGCCCGGGCTGCGCACCGGCTCGAGGTTGCGAACGCGTCGCGAATCGGCGCGCGGGCGCAGGATGCTCGTCCTCTGCGCGTCCTCGGGCTCCGGATCCGTCCAGTCGTCGTCGTACGCCTGACGCGACCGGCGCGCGGGCAGCTGGCGCACGTTCGGCTGCTCATAGCCGTCGGCGAGCTCCTCCTCGGTGAGGTAGCCGTTCTCGTCCCAGTCTTCCTCCTCGGCGATGCCGAAGTAGACGAGGGTACGAGCCCAGACGTCTGAGACACCCATGGCGCCGTCGATGTTAGCGCTGCCACAGGACTGTGCCGACCCTGACGTAGGTCGCTCCCTCTTCGGCGGCGACCCGGTAGTCCTGACTCGTCCCCATCGAGAGATCGTGCAACCCGTGACTCTCGGCGAGCTCGCGGAGGCGACGGAAGTAGGGCCGCGAGTCCTCGGGGGCGCCGGTCGCCGGCGGCATCGTCATCAGCCCGCGCACGTCGGGATAGGCCTCGAGCAGCGCCGGCAGCTCCTCGGGAGACACCCCCGACTTCGTCGGCTCGCCGGAGAGGTTGACCTCGACCAGCGCCGGGATGGTGAGCCGCTTCGCGGCCGACTCGGAGGCGAGCGAGTGGCAGAGCTCGCAGAGCTCGCTCACGAGCGGCGCCTTCCGGCTCTGCAGATGCCCGATGAAGTGCCAGCGGAAGGTGTCGCCGTACGCGTCGTGCTTGGCGCGCAGGTCCTGCGCGCGGTTCTCGCCCACCACCTCGACCCCTGCCTCCGCGAGCGCCGCCAGGTCATCGAGGGAGACGTACTTCGTCGCGGCGACGACCGTGACCGACGGGCCGACCTCCTCGCGGATGCGCTCGTAGCGCTCGCGGATCTCAGCCGGCGACGTAGGCGATCACCCCTTGCCGGCCGGTGCGGCCTGCGTCGCGACGGTGCGAGAAGAAGGTCTCGGGCTCGCAGGCCGTGCAGCGGTCGAAGCGGTCCACGCGCTGGACCCCGGCGGCGCGGAGGGCACGCTCGGCACTCGTCCAGAGGTCGAGGCGGCTCTCGCGCACGACGTCGTCACCGAAGCGACTCCGGAAAGGCCCCGCGACCTCCTCCCCCACCTCGTAGCAGCACGGGCCGATCCCCGGTCCGACTGCGGCCGCAAGGCCATCGCCGCCGAGTGCATGCGCCCCGGCCGCGACGATCCCGGCAAGCAGGCCCTTCCAGCCGACGTGGAGGACCGCGACGGCGCGCTCGCGTGCGTCGTCACGCACGATTGCGACCGGCAGGCAGTCGGCGGACATGGCGAGGATGGGCAGGCCGGGCTCGTCCGTCCAGAGGCCGTCGGCATGCTCGCCTCGCATCGCCGGGGCGGCCCGGAGCACCCGGGTCGAGTGGATCTGGTAGTTGAGCGCGAGCTTCTCCACGTCGGCGCCGATCGCCGCGCACGCGATGCGGCGGTTCTCGTCCGCGCGCGCTACGTCGTCACCGCTCTTGCGGCCGAGGTTGAGCGACGCGAACGGACCATCGCTCACGCCTCCGACCCGCGTCGTGAAAGCGACCTCGTAGCCGTCCACCTGCCAGCGGATCACAGGCGCTCCCTCGCGAGCTCGAGCAGCTGGTCGCGGGTGTTGAGCGCCGGTTCGTCCACTACTGCGTCCAGGAGCTCGTGGAGGGTGTGTCCGAGCCGTTGCCCGGGCGGGAAGCCGAGCTCGATCAGGTCGTTTCCGTCGACTGCGAGGTCTCGCAGGCGGTGTGGGCTCGAGCGCTCCTCCTCCACCACCTCACGGAAGCGAAGAAGCGCCTCGATCTCGTCGAGCGGCGGCGGCTCGCCGTCGGGTCCCCGTTTCCCGAGGAGGTCGGCCTGCTTGTGGTCGAGGAGGTCGAACGCGAGCTCGTCGCCGTTGCGGCGGAGGAAGCGCCGCGCGCGCCTGGCGTCGCCCTTGCCGGGCTGGAACATGTGGCGGCGCACGATGCGGACGACGCGCTTCCGCAATGCGTTCGGGTACCTGAGCCGCGACAGCGCGCCTGCCGCGAGCTCGGCGCCGACCTGATCGTGCCCGTGAGCAGCCAGGCCGGGCTTCGCGTAGTAGTGGAGCCTGCCGTCTCGGCCGCGCCAGCCCACCAGCGGCTTGCCCAGGTCGTGGAAGAGGGCCGCGAGCCGCACCTGCAGGGAGAAGTCGTTGTCGGCGGCTGCCTGGACGACGGCGAACGTGTGCTCGTCGACGGTGAGGTCGTGATAGCGGCTCTCCTGATCGAAGCCGATCGCGGGGCCGAACTCCGGCAGGAGCTCGACGAGGACGCCCGTGTCGCGCGCGAGCCGCAGGGCGCGGGCCGGCTCGGCCCCGAGCAGGAGCTTCGAGAGCTCGCCCATTCCGTCGGCCGCGAGGCCGCCGCCGATGCGCTCCCCCGAGACGAGCTTCACCGCGGGAGCCTCCTCGCGCATCTGGGCGAGCAGCGCCTCGTCGGGCTCGAAGCCGAGCTGCGAGACGAAGCGGAGGGCGCGGACGAGCCGCAGCGGGTCCTCGCGGAAGCTCTGCGGCGAGACGGTGCGCAGGCGCCGCGCCTCGAGGTCCTCCCGGCCGCCGAGCGGGTCGACGAGCTCCCCCGTCTCGAGCCGGCGGGCCATCGCGTTGACGGTGAAGTCGCGGCGGCGCATGTCGTCCTCCACCGACAGCGACCGGTCGGCCACGATCTCGAAGTCGTGCCGGCCCGGCCCGGTGGAGACCTCCTTGCGGGGTGGTGCGAACTCGATCCCGGCCGGGGTCAGCTTTCTGATCCGGGCGTCGCGCGGCTGGAAGCGGATGCCGACGAGCCGTTCTGCCACCACGAGATCCTCGACACGGCCGTGCGCGGCGAGCGCGGCGCGCAGCCCCTCGGTGTCGACGCCGGGAACGAGAAAGTCGGCGTCCTTCGAGTCGAGACCGAGCAACTCGTCGCGCACAGCGCCGCCGACGAGGTAGGCATCGAGCCCGAGCGAGCGCACATAGTTTTCGATTTCCTGCCGCACCCGGCCATTCTGGCGGGACTAGAGGATCGCAATCGCCTCTATTTCCACCAACGCGCCTGACGGCAGCTTCGCCACCTCGATGGTCGCCCGCGCCGGAGGCTGCTCGCCGACGTGCTTCGCGTAGACCTCGTTCATCGCCTGGAAGTCGTCGAGGCGTTGCAGGTAGACGGTCGTCTTCACGAGCCGGTCGAGACCGGTGCCCGCCTCCTCGAGGATCGCCGTCAGATTCGCGAAGACCTGCTCTGTCTGCTCCCCGATGCTGCCTGAGATCGCCTTGTCTCCCGGCCTCAGCCCGAGCTGGCCGGAGACGAAGACGAACCCGCCCGCCGCGATCGCCTGTGAGTACGGCGCACCCTGGAACGGCGCCGGTGCCGCCTCCGTGCGAACCACGCTCTTGTCGCTCACGATCGTGCCTCCTGTCTCTCGCACGCCTCGGCCAGCGCGGCGCCCAGTCCCTTGAAGATCGCTTCGAGCACGTGACCGGTATCGGTGCCGTTCAGCAGCCGGACGTGAAGGACGAGCCCGGCCCTCTCGGCGAGGACCTCGAGGAACCGCCGTGGGACGTCTGTGCCGAGCCCACCGATGCGAGCCTGCGTCAGGTCGACGTTCGTGACGAAGAGCGGCTCGTCGCTCGTCTCGAGCACGACCGATGCGAGCGCTTCGGCCGACGTCATCGCCCCTGCGCCGTGGCCCCGCGCGTCCTCCACCCGCAGCGGCCCTGCGAGCGCCTCGCCGAGCGCCGCTGCCGCCGCCTCGACCTCCGCCTGCGTGTCGCCCGGTTCGATGTCGAGCACGAGGTCGAACCGAGCCGTCTCGGCGAGTCGCGCCAGCAGCCGGTTGAGGACGGGCAGCCCCGTCTCCACCGTCGCCTCGCCGTGGCCGTAGACGTTGACGCGGACCCCTGCCGCGGCCTGCTCGCTCATGCCTCCACGCGCTCGATCTGTGCGCCGACCCCGCGGAGGCGGTCGTCGATCCGTTCGTAGCCGCGGTCGATCTCGGCGACGTTGCCGATCACCGACCGGCCGTTCGCACACAGCGCCGCGATCAGGATCGCCATCCCGGCGCGGATGTCCGGGCTCGTCAGCCGCTGCCCATACAGGCGCGAGGGCCCGCTCACGACGACGCGGTGCGGATCGCAGACGATGATCCGCGCGCCCATCGAGACGAGCTTGTCCACGAAGAACAGCCGGTTCTCGAACATCTTCTCGAAGATGAGGATCGTCCCCCACGCCTGCGTCGCGACCGCTACCGCAATCGACGTCAGATCTGCCGGGAACGACGGCCAGGGACCGTCCTCGATCTTGGGAACCTGGTCTCCGAGATCGTTCTGGATCACGAGCTCCTGGTGCGGCGGCACGCGCAGCCAGTCGTCTCCGAGCTCGACCTCGATGCCGAGGCGTGCGAACGCCGTGAGGATGGAGATCATGTCGTGCGGCTTGACCGCCTCGATAGTGAGGTCGCTGTTCGTCACGGCTGCGAGGCCGATGAAGCTGCCGACCTCGATGTGCTCGGGGGCGATCGCCCACTCCCCACCGTTCAGCCGATCGACACCGCGGATCCGGAGCACGTTCGATTCGATGCCCTCGATCTCGGCGCCGAGCGACACGAGGAAGCGGCAGAGGTCCTGGACGTGCGGCTCGCAGGCCGCGTTCCCGATCGCGGTCTCGCCCGGAGTGAGGACGGCCGCCATCACCGCGTTCTCGGTGGCCATCACGCTCGCCTCGTCGAGGAAGATCTCGGCGCCGCGCAGCCCGTCGGTCGTCATCTCATAGCGGCTGTCGATCTCGATCCGCGTGCCGAGCCGTTCGAGTGCGTGGATATGGGGGTCGAGCCGGCGCCGCCCGATCACGTCGCCTCCCGGCGGCGGCACGCTCGCCCGGCCGAGGCGCGCAAGGAGCGGCCCGGCGAGGAGGAACGAGGCTCTGATCCGCTCCGCGAGCACCGCGTCGACCTCGTACGACGAGAGACCTCGGGAGTCGACCCGCACCTCGTTGGTGCCGGTCCACTCCGCGCTCGCGCCGGTGGCGCAGATGAGCTCGAGCATCGTCTCGACGTCGCGGATGCGCGGGACGTTGGAGAGGGTGACAGGGTCGTCCGCGAGCAGGCACGCAGCGAGGATCGGCAGGGCACCGTTCTTGTTTCCCGAGGCGCGAATGCGGCCGTGAAGCGGGTTTCCGCCCTCGATGACGAGGACCTGCGGCGCCGTCGTGACGGACATGCCGGGCTAGGATAGCCGGGCCTTGGAGCCCACACGCGACCGCGCCTGGGAGACGCTCACGCGCTACACGAAAAGCGAGTCGCTGCTGCGACACGCGCTCGCCGTCGAGGCTTCGACGGCCGCGTACGCGCGGAAGTTCGACGAAGACGAGGAGCTCTGGCGTGTCGCGGCTCTCCTCCACGACTTCGACTACGAGATGCACCCCACTCTCGACAAGCACCCCCAGGACGGCGCTCCGATCCTGCGGGAGGAGGGCTACCCGGAGGAGATCGTCGAGACCGTGCTCTCCCACGCCGAGCACCTCGGCCTGCCGCGCGACACGCCGCTGAAGAAGACGCTCTTCGCGTGCGACGAGCTCTCCGGCTTCATCCATGCGTGCGCGCTCGTGCGTCCGACCGGCCTCGAAGGGCTCGAGCCGAAATCGGTCAAGAAGAAGCTCAAGCAGCCGTCGTTCGCCTCAGGTGTGCACCGTGAGGACGTCTACAAGGGCGCCGAGGTTCTCGGGGTAGAGCTCGACGACCACATCCGCACGATCGTCGCGGCGCTGCAGCCGATCTCCGCCGAGCTCGGGCTACCCGCGTAGTCCGTCGGCGAGGCGGCGGAGGTCGTCCGCGCTCGTCCACCAGCCGCATGAGACACGAACGAGGTCCCGTCCCGGGAGCTCGCGGACGACGACTCCCGCTTCGGCGAGCGTCGCGACCAGCTCTGTGGCATCACCCGGCGGGTGGAACGAGACGAGGGTCGAGTGGCCCGCCGGCGTCACGACGTCCGCGAGCGGCGCGACGAGCTCGCGACACCGGGCCGCCGCCTTCGCCGCAGCTTCGTAGCGCCAGTCCGGGTGGATATCGAGCGCCGCCTCCAGGCCCACGAGCGCCGGCGCGCCGATCCAGCCGGAGTCGAACCGCCGCGCCCCGTCCTTCGGCTCGAACGAGCCGTCGGTCTCGTAACTCTGCGGGGAGAACGCGCTTGGCAGCGTCACGCGCAGCTTCTCCGGATCCCGCACGAAGAGCGCGCCGGTGGAATCCGGACCACAGAGCCACTTCTGGGCGGACACGGTGAAGAAGTCGGCGCCGTCGAGGTCGATCGGGATTGCGCCCGCCGATTGCGCACCGTCCACGAGGAGCGGCGGCCCGTCGGGTCGGCGGAGCCGCGCGAGGTCTAGCGCACGCCCCGTCGTCCAGAGGATCTGGGAGACCGCGATGAGCCGGGTGCGCGGGGTGACAGCAGCGAGCAGCGCGTCCTCGTCTGCGTCCGCCACGACCACCCGAGCGCCGCTCTCGTGGAGCGGGCCGAGGAGCCCGAAGTGCTCCTGGTCGCTCGTGACGATCTCGTCCTCTGGGCCGAGTCCGAGACCGGCGATCGCGATCTGGCAGCCTCGAGTCGTGGACTCCGTGAGCGCAACGCGTTCCGCGGAGGCGCCGAGGACGGCGGCGATGCCTCCGCGGACGCGCTCGCGCAGCTCGAGAATCTCCTCGATGTACGCCTTGCCGCTCCGGCCCTCGGTCAGATCGCGCTCGAGGCGTGCTCGAGCCGCGTCGGCGGCTGCCCGTGGAAGCGGGCCGCTCGAGCCGGCATTGAGATACGCGTATCGCGCTAGGACCGGGAACTGCGCGCGAGCCTCCTCGAAGGTCACTCCACCACCGCCTCCACGGGAGCGTGATCCGAGAGCACCCGGCCGTCGACGGTCCTCCGCTCGGGCGGCCACGCCAACGGGCCGTCGCGGAGCGTGAGCCCGCGCACGAGGATCTGGTCGATGCTCCCGGGCAGCGGTGGCGAGAACCCCTCCGCCTCGGGTGAGACGAGGTTCGCGTCCCCCGCCACGATCGACCGATCGGGCGCGAGTCCGACGACGCGATCGAACTGACTGCGCTCGCCGTCGATGTGGAAGTTCACGATGGTCACGCCCTCCAGCTCGACGGCGTGGGCGATCCGACGCAGCTTGGAGTGGCCGACGACGTGCTCACCGAGATCGCGTCCCCGCTCGCGCGTCAGGATCGCGTCGCCCTCGCCCGTCAGGGCCGACCGCAGCAGTCCGTGGTGAAGCGCGGTGACGGCCCGCGCGCCGACGGGAAGCAGGGGTCGCCGGGCGACCGCCGTGGTCGCGTGCATGCCGCTCCAGCGCTCGAGATGCGACAGCGCCCACACCGGCAACTCCTGCAGGCAGACGACGTCTGGATGGTCGCGGGTCACCAGCTCGATCATCTGGCGGAGGAACGCTCTGCGCCCGGGCGGGGACGGTCTGCCGTGGAAGAGGTTCCAAGTTCGCACGAGCATGGCCACGGCGTAGCGTACGAGGCCGTGCGCGTCCTGCTCGCCGATCCGCCGGCCTTCACGCCGCCGTACGACCACGAGCTCGCGGCGGCACTGGCGCGGGCGGGCGCGGACGTCGAGCTCGTCACGTCTCGCTTTCGCTTCGGGGCCGCGCCAGAGCCGGACGGATACCGGCGCCGGGAACTCTTCTACCCTCTCTCGTCGAGGCTCTTCGGCAGGTCGGCCCTGCGCGTGCCGCTCAAGGTCGCGGAGCACCCGCTCGGGCTCGCCTCTCTCCGGCGCCTCGACGCGGACGTCCTGCACATGCAGTGGCTGCCCGCGCCCGAGCTCGACGCGTACCTCTTCCGTCCCCACTTGCCGTCGGTCTTCACGGCGCACGACCTCCTGCCGCGCCGCACCGCGCACCGCACAGAGCTGTGGCGGCGGATCTTCGAGCGCTTCGACCGGATCGTCGTGCACAGCGAGAGCGGCCGGGAGACGCTCGCCGAGCTCGGTGTCGATGCAGAGCGGCTGAGGGTCATCCCCCACCCCGTCTTCCCGAGCGAGCCGGGGCGCCACGACGACGGCCGCACGGTGCTGGCCTTCGGGATGATCCGGCCGTACAAAGGGCTCGGCGACGCGATCGAAGCCGTGCGCCGCGCAGGCGATGCGCGCCTCCTCGTGGCCGGCGATCCGCTCGAACCGGTCGAGCCTTACCGCGCCGCCGCGAACGGCCTCGAGGTGGAGTGGCGGCTCGGCTACCTCTCCCGGGAGGAGAGCGATCGTGCCCTCGGGGACGCGACGGTGGCCGTCTTCCCGTACCGGCCCGAGCTCGACCAGAGCGGCGCCCTCCTGCGCGCGCTCGGCGCAGGTGTCCCCGCCGTCGCCTACGAGGTCGGGGGCATCGCGGAGCCGGTGCGGCGCTTCGACGCCGGTCGCGTGGTGCCCGCGGGCGACGTCGCCGGTCTCGCGACCGCGCTCCATGAGCTCCTCTCGAGCGAGGAGGCGCTCGAACGGGCACGCGAGGGAGCACGGCGGGCGCGTGAGGAGCTGACCTGGGACGCGGCCGCGCAGGCGCATCTCGCGGTGTACGCGGAGATCACGTGAGGCTGCGTCGCGATCCCTACCGCGACGTGATCGCGCGCCAGCTGAACCTCTTCGTCGAGGACGAGGCGGACGCGCTCGAGGAGTGCCGGGAGAAGTACCGCATCTACGAGCGGGCGGCGCGTGAGGACGCCGAGGAGGCGTACGGCGACTTCGTCGACGCGGTCGAGACGGCGACGGAGGCGCTCGCCGACATGCGCACACGCTCGACGAAGACGCCGCCGAGGTGTACGAGGACTCCTTCAACACTGCCGTCCGGAAGCGTTGGCCCGAGCTCGGGTTGGAGATCGAGAACCGCTGATGGCCAGGATCGAGGAGTACGCCCTGCTCGGTGACCTTCAGACGGCGGCGCTCGTCGAGCGCGGAGGCTCGATCGACTGGCTCTGTTTCCCCCGCTTCGACTCCGGCGCGTGCTTCGCCGCGCTTCTGGGCGGCCCCGATTGCGGACGCTGGCTCCTCGAGCCGGCGACGCCGGCGACGAACGTGCGCCGGTACCTCCACGACACGCTCGTGCTCGAGACGACGTGGGAAACGGCGGATGGCTCGGTCGCCCGCGTCCTCGACTTCATGCCGCCGCGCGGCCGGGCGCCCGACATCGTCCGCATCGTCGAGGGCGTCAAGGGCCGGGTTCACTTCCGCTCGGAGCTCACGATCCGCTTCGACTACGGGCGCATCGTCCCGTGGGTGCGCAAGCGGAATCATGAGGAGGACACGCGCGTGGCCCTCGCCGGACCGGACGCTCTCTGCTTCCGCACGCACGCGCAGACGCGCGGTGAGGACCTGCGCACGATCACGGAGCTCTCGGTCGACGAGGGTGAACGCGTCCCGTTCGTCCTCACGTGGTTCCGGTCGCACGAGGAGGTTCCCGAGCCGATCGACCCGGAGCAGGCACTCGTCGACACCGAGGGCTTCTGGCGGGAGTGGAGCGAGGCGTGCGCGCTCGATCTGCCGGACGAGTGGGCCGCGCTCGTGCGCCGCTCGCTCATCGTCCTCAAGGCGCTCACGTACGACCCGACGGGCGGGATCGTCGCGGCCCCGACCACCTCCCTGCCGGAGTGGATCGGCGGCGTGCGCAACTGGGACTACCGCTACTGCTGGCTCCGCGATGCGACGCTCACGCTGCTCGCTCTCCTCCACTGCAACCACGCGGACGAGGCCGGACAGTGGCGGCGCTGGCTGATCCGGGCGCTCGCCGGCGACCCCGCGGACGTCCAGATCATGTACGGCGTCGCCGGTGAGCGGCGCCTGAGTGAGTACGAGCTGCCCTGGCTCGACGGGTACGAGGCATCGAAGCCGGTGAGGGTGGGCAACGCCGCGAGCGAGCAGCTCCAGCTCGACGTCTACGGGGAGGTGCTCGACTGCTTCTACCAGGCGCGCCAGCACGGCCTGCCGCTGGATTCGCAGGGGTGGGCCATCCAGCTCGGGCTGCTCGAGCATCTCGAGGAGGCCTGGCGCGAGCCGGACGACGGCATCTGGGAGATCCGAGGCGAGCGCCGGCATTTCGTCCATTCCAAGGCGATGGCGTGGGTCGCGTTCGACCGTGCCGTGCGGACGGTCGAGGACCACGGGTTCGACGGGCCGGTCGACCGCTGGCGTGCGGTCCGCGACGAGGTCCATCAGGACGTCTGCAAACGCGGCTTCGATTCGGAGCTCGGCTCCTTCACACAGTTCTACGGCTCGCAGGAGCTCGACGCGAGCCTCCTCCTGCTCCCGCTCGTCGGCTTCCTCCCCGCGACCGACCCGCGAATCCGGGGCACGATCGAGGCGGTCGAGCGGGAGCTTCTGCACGACGGCTTCGTGCTCCGCTACCGAACCAGCGAGACCGCTGCCGACGGGCTGCCGCCGGGGGAGGGAGTGTTTCTGCCGTGCTCGTTCTGGCTCTGCGACTGCTACGAGCTGCTCGGACGCCACGACGATGCGCACGAGCTCTTCGCGCGGCTCGTCGACCTTGGAAACGATCTCGGGCTCTATGCCGAGGAGTACGACCCGAGGGCCGCAAGGATGCTCGGAAACTTCCCCCAGGCGTTCACGCACCTCGCGCTCGTGAACACGGCTTTCAACCTGGCGCCGCACCTGCCCTCACCGATGCACCGTCGGCACGCGAAGCGGTACTGAGGCAAGAGTCGAAGAGCCCACACGAGTGGGCTCTTCTCGTCTCGGTGGTCGAGCGACGCTACTTGCGTCCCCTGCTGACGGTCAGGCCGACCTTGCCGTTGTGCCTGAGGTGGTTGCCCGGCTTCGGCTTCTCCGAGATCACACGACCCGCCTCGACCTTGTCGGAGAAGGAGTGCCGGATCTTGCCGGCCCGGCAGAAGTGCGCATCGAGCGCCCGCTTCGCGGCCGACAGGGTCTTGCCCTTGACGTTCGGTACGACGCAGTTCTCGAGCGTGAACTTGGCGGTGACCGAAAGGGCCTCGTTCGAAGTCACCTTGCACGTGGCCTTGTGGCCGCCGCACGCACCCGACCAGCCGGTGAAGGACGAGCCCTTCGAGGCCTTCGCCTTCAGCGTCACGGTGCTCCCGAACGTGAACTTGTGCGTGCACGTCTTCGGGCAGCTGATCCCCGCCGGCGAGCTCGTGATCTTGCCGGAGCCGTTGCCCGACTTGTGAGCGGTCAAGGTCTGAGCGGGCGGCTGCGTGTACGTGAACGACCCGCTCGCCGGAGAGACGCCGGTGGTCGCGGCGCTCTCGACGGTTTGGAGTGTGACCGGAACGGTGCCAACGCTGGCCGCCGGGGTGGTCACGGTCACCGTGTCCGTCGAGCCACAGTCGAGCAGTGCCGCGGTATTCGAGAACGTCACCGCATCGACGTTGCCGAAGGAGATGTCGGTCACGCAGCCGAGGTTCTCGCCGGTGATCGTCACCGGGGTCCCGCCGGTGGCCGGACCGGAATCCGGCGTGATCGACTCGATCTTGGGATTCCCCGGAGGGAAGAGGAAGAACAGGTCCGACGTGTCGTTGACGATCGAGGTCGGCGCCGAGCAGTCGGTCACCGTGCACACCAGCGTGTCGACCACCGCCGGATTCTGCGCGACCGTCTTCGTGCTGAGGTCGGTGTTGCTGTTGACCGTGAAGTTGTACTGCGAGCCGAGAGAGAACGGCGTTGCGATGTCGTTGAACATCACGACGGTGGTCTGGTTGGCGAATCCATCGCCCTTGACGTCGATTGCCGTTCCACCAGTGTCCGGGCCTGCGGGCTTGCCGGCCGTGAGACCCGACGTCGCCAGCACGCTGGTGACCGCCGGGACCCCTGCGTACGTCGCGTTCGCCTGATTCGACAGGCCCGCTGCCGTCATGACGCTGACTGCGAGGGTCGCCGGATCGACCGTCTCCGAAGGGAGGCCGGGCGCCTGGATCTGGATCTCCGTGCCCGTGTCGCTGACGATGTTGAAGAACTGCTGTGAGGACGCCTGCGTCGGGTCGCCGAAGTTCACCCAGTCGAGTGCGGCGAAATTGAAGCCCTTGCCGTCGATCGTGACGATCGAGCCTCCCAGCTCGCTCGCGAGCGAGCCCGGGCCGCCGCCGGTCGTCGAGATCGACGTGATCGTCGGCGTCGGCACGTAGTCGTACTCGGTGCTCACGGGGGCCGCTTCGTCGCTCGACGGGACCGGTAGCACGCCGTGCTCGTCGAAGGAGACCGCCCCCTCGTACAGGGGCTTGATCGTGGCCGTGGCGCTCGTGCCGTTCGGCGTCGTCACCTCGACCTGCGTCTGGCAGATGTCGTTCGTGGCGTTCTCGCTCGGATCGAGGCTCGAGCCGTCCTCGTCGCACGTCGTCGTCCCGTTTTGGAAGGCTGGAACCTTGGCCTGGATCAGCCAGTCGTGGGCGACGGTGAAGTTGCCCGCACCGACGCTGACGCCGCCGAACGTGACGTCGGTCGCCCCCGTGAAGCCGGCGCCGTAGATGTCGACCGTGTTGCCGCCCGCTTCGAGTCCGGTGAAGCTGTCGACGCTGGTCACGGTCGGGCGCGCCTGAGAGGAGCCGTTGTCGTCGACGTAGGTGAAGGCGCTGTTGACGTTGACCGCGCTCGTCTCACCGTCCTGGAGCGTCACCGTCACCTGTACCCGACCCGCGCCGTCGGTCTGGTCGTTTGGCGGGATCACATCGGCGGCTGCCGGGAACGTGGCAGTGATCGTGGTCGGGCTCGTCGCGTTGAAGTCCGCCGTCGGGACCTGGTAGCTCCCGACCTGGACACCGACGACGGGGTTGGTGCTGTCCTGGAAGTGCGAGCCGGTGATCGTCACGCTCGTGTTGGCGGCCGACGCGAAGCCGACGGCGGGCGCGAGATTCGTGACCGTCGGCCGCGTGACTGCCGGCGCCTGGCTGCAGAGGTAGAACGCGAGCCCCGAGCCTCCGTTCGGCTGGGTGAGCTGCGGTGTGCCGAGACCCGTGGCCATGTCGTACCCGGGCGTGGCCTGGAACAGGTTCGAGTCCCCGTACGGGTCGTTGTTTCCCGTCTTGATGTCGTTGAAGGAGGCCGCGTAGGCCGTCGCGTTGGAAGCGACCGAATAGAGCAGCGGATTCACGAACCCGACGCCGTTCTGCGTCGCCGGATTGTTCTTGCACGTCGGCGAGGCGTTGACGTCCGCGAGCATGCCCGCCCACATCGGGGCCGCGGACGAGGTGCCGCCGATCGTGTTCCAGCCGCCGAACGCCCCGATGTAGATGGTGATCCCGCCGGTGAACTCGTCGGCGTCGGCACTGACGTCCGGGACCTCCCGGCAGCTGGTCGCGTCCGGGCCGGCATTGCTCTGGGACTTGCAGAACGCGTAGCCCGGCTCGCCCTGGTCGGCCGCCTCGAAGCTGTCGGCGGCGCTGATC
>Ga0335076_10000398_pt1 | contig 39512 bp, 28 predicted proteins | sample Lox_Sample_25_FD_206717 | JGI IMG/M metagenome (GOLD analysis project Ga0335076, IMG submission 206717) | Soil microbial communities from Loxahatchee National Wildlife Refuge, Florida, United States - Lox_Sample_2.5 | ecosystem: Environmental > Terrestrial > Soil > Wetlands | place: USA...
GCCCTCCCGGCGACCTGGCTGGAGCGGCCGCGCAACCTCGAGCATGGCGACTACGCCTCGAACGTCGCCCTGCAGCTCGCGTCCGCGGTCGGCACGAGCCCGCGGGAGCTGGCGGCCGCGCTGGCGGCCCGGCTGGGCGCTGACCCGGCGGTCGCCGACGTCCGGGTCGCGGGTCCCGGCTTCCTCAACATCCGCCTGACCGCGGCGGCCCTCGGCGGACTCGCGGGCACGATCGTCGCCGCCGGGACCGGCTACGGCCAGACCCGCGCGTCGGCCGGCACCAGGATCAACCTCGAGTTCGTCTCGGCGAATCCGACCGGGCCGGTCACCCTGGCGCATGCCCGCTGGGCCGCGGTCGGCGACGCCCTCGCCCGGCTGCTGCGGGCCACGGGCGCGAACGTGGTCACCGAGTACTACTTCAACGACGCAGGCGCCCAGATCGACAACTTCGCAGCGTCGCTGCTGGCCGCGGCCCGCGGCGAGCCGGTGCCGCCCGGCGGCTACCGGGGCGCGTACATCGCCGAGATCGCCGCGGCCGTGGCCGGGCGTTACCCGGGCGCTGCGGCCGCGGGTGATGTCGCGCTGTTCCGCCAGGCCGGGGTGGCGCTGATGGCCGACGAGATCCAGTCCTCGCTGGCCGGCCTCGGGGTGCACTTCGATGTCTACTTCTCCGAGCGGACGCTGCACGAGAAGGACGAGCTGGCCGCCGCCCTCACCCGGCTCGACGAGCTCGGGCACGTGTACCGGGCCGACGGAGCGGTCTGGGCCGCGACGACAGCGTTCGGCGACGACAAGGACCGGGTGCTGCGGCGCAGTAACGGGACGTACTCCTATTTCGCCGCCGACTGCGCTTACTACCTGGACAAGCGCAGCCGCGGCTTCGGCAAGGTCATGATCGTGCTCGGCGCTGATCACCACGGCTACGCCGGCCGGATACGGGCGATGGCAGCCTGCTTCGGCGACGACCCCGACGTCACGCTCGAGATCCTGATCGGCCAGCTCGTGAGCCTGCAGCGCGACGGCCGGCCGGTACGGCTGTCGAAGCGGGCCGGTGAGGTGATCACCCTGGCGGACATCGTGTCCGCTATCGGCGCCGACGCCGCGAGGTACGCGCTCGCCCGGTACGCGCTCGACTCGCCCGTCGAGGTCGACCTGGACCTGTGGGCCAGGCGCAGCTCCGACAACCCGGTGTTCTACGTGCAGTACGCGCACGCGAGGATCTGCGCCCTGCTGCGCGCCGCGACCGAGGGCGGACACGACCGCGGTGCCGGGTACGACCCGGCGCTGCTCAGCCACGAGCGCGAGCGCGACCTGCTCAAGGACCTCGGCGACTTCCCCGCCGTGGTCGCTGGCGCGGCCGAGCTGCGCGCGCCGCACCGGGTGGCCAGGTACCTGGAGCAGCTGGCGGGCAGCTATCACCGCTTCTACGACGCCTGCCGGGTGCTGCCGCGCTCCCCCGCTGCCGATGACGACCCGGCACCGGAGGTGACCCGGGCCCGGCTCTGGCTGGCCGAGGCGACGCGGATCGTGCTCGCAGTCGGCCTCGGCCTGCTCGGCGTCAGCGCTCCCGAGCGGATGTAGCGCGCGGCCCGCGGATGGCCTTCCAGCCCGCCTCCGCGTGACCCATCGGCGTGGACGGCGGTGCCTGCAGGAACGGCCAGATCTCCTCGGCAATGGCACGCCAGTTCGCCGTCGCGTGCATGTCGCCGAGCAGCGCGAACAGGCCGAGGTTGATCCGCTGCAGCACGACATAGGAGCGCGGGATCCGCGCGTACTGCGCAACCGGACTGCGCACGTCGAAGAACCGCCGCACCACCGCGGTGGCATAGTCGCTGGTCACCTCTACCGGCGCGGACTCGCGGATGAGCTGGTAGAACACGGCCAGGTGGTCGACGATCTGCGCGTCCGTCAGCGGCGCGCCCGGCACCAGGAAGCCGGCCCGCTCCATGCTCGCCCGGAACAGCGCCGGGTCGTCGTTCACACACAGGTTCCTGGCCATGTGCATGAGGGGCAGCACGTCATCGTCGGTGAAGTGCTTCACCATCCCGAAGTCCAGGAACGTGACCCGGCCGCCGCCGTGGAACAGGTAGTTGCCCGGATGCGGGTCGCCGTTGAACGCGTGCATCTCGTACAGGCTGCGGAACACGAACCGGTACATCGTCTCGCCGGCCAGGTCGCGCTCCTCCTGCGGCCAGTCCGCGATCTCCGCGAACCGCGCGCCGGTGACCAGCTCGCTGGTCACCACCCGCCGGGTGGACAGGTCGGCGACGATCGCCGGGACCGAGATCGTCGGATGGCCGTCGAAATAGTCGTGCAGCAGCGTCTGATTCGCGGCCTCGCGCCCGTAGTCGAGCTCCTCGAGCACGCGATCGCGCAGCTCGGCGATCAGCGAGTCGACGTCCTGGCTCGGCGCGGTGACGCGCAGCATCCGGCGGAGCAGCGCCACGTTGTCCAGATCTGCCGCCATCGTCTCGGCGATGCCCGGGTACTGCACCTTGACCGCGACGGCCTGGCCGTGCCTGGTGATGGCGCGGTGCACCTGTCCGATCGACGCGGCCGCGATCGGCTCTGGATCCCACTGCGCGAACACCCGCTCCGGCGGCCCGCCGAGCTCCTGCTCGATCATCCCCGCGGCCAGCTCGGCGCTCATCGGCGGCACGCTGTCCTGGAGCCGGCTGAGCGTCCGCCGCACCGACGGCGCCAGCCCGTCGTCGACGTAGCTGGCCATCTGGCCGAGCTTCACCATGACGCCCTTCATCGTGCCGAGCGTGGCCAGCACGTCGTCGGCGGTCCGCATGGCAAGGTCGTTGCGAAGCTGCTGGCGCTGCTCGCCGGCGGTCGCGAACAGGCGCGGCGCGCTGCCGGCGTACCGCATGCCACCGCGCATCGCGAGCTGCGCGGTCGCGAGGCCGCGCTCGAATCGCAGCCGTCCGACCCGCCGCCGGACCACCGCCAGCGTCAGCGCCGTTCCCGCCGCGGCCGCCGCCGCGGCGGTCAGCACGCGGCCGTGGCTCACGCCGGGCTCCTGACCGCACCCGGCCGGGCCGGGACGGCAGGCGTCATGCCGGGTGCGTGCCTCATGCGTGCTGGGCAGCCCGGGACCGGAGCGTGATGCGCTGCCGCGCCTCAAGCACGCCCGGCTCACCGATGTACACCGCGTCGAGCACGCCGAGCGCCTGCCGTATCTCGTTGCGCCGCATCGCCGTCAGCGCCGCCGCCTGGTATCCGTACAGCTCGCGGGCCCAGTCCGGCAGCGACACCACGGCCGCCTCGCGGATGTCCTGCCAGATCTCCGCGACCTCCTCGTCCAGCCCGGGCGGATTCAGCAGGTAGGCCATCGACTCGCGCGCGGCCGCCGAGCAGCGCAGTTCCGGCCGCAACTCCTCAAGGTAGGCGGCCAGCTCCGCCGTTGTCGACGGCACCATGTGGGCGGGGATCCCGATGATCACCGCCGCCGCCGTCATCTCCTCGACGTAGTCGTCGGCGTCAGCGGCGGAGATCTCGTCGCCGAACAGGGCGGATGCGGCCAGCCCGGAGTCCACCAGCGCCGCGTGCACCCACAGCAGCAGCGCGGGATCGCTCGCCGCATAGGAATCGCCGGTCTCCGGGTCGACCCCCGTCACGCGCTCGTGGATCCTGCGCACCCGCGCGGCCGCCCGGTCGGCGGCCTGCCGTTCCCCGTACAGGACGACGGCGAGATAGGCCGAGGTGGCCGCGAGCCTCCCGACCGGGTCCGAGCGCCAGTCGCTGTGCTGGTCGACACCCGCCATGGCGAGCGGATGCAGCGCCTGGATGAGCAGCGCGCGCAGCCCGGCGACGGGCGAGGACAGGTCTGAGCTGACCCGCCAGGCGACGCTGCCGGGCCCGAAGTACCCCTCCCCCGGCGTCTCCGGGATGGCCCGGGCAAACGCCGCCGCGGATCGCTCGATCAGCCCGGCCGCGTCCGCGTACTGGTTCATACCAGCCACGGTACCTATCCGTGGGCCGGCTGTCCCCGCTGCGTCCGCGCTCATCGCGCTGCCAGCCGGTCGCGCCCGGACGGGCCGGTCCAGTCGGTCAGCGGGCCGTCTGGCACGATCCGGCTCGGGTTGAGGTGCGGGTGCGTCGTGTAGTAGTGCCGCTTGATCTGGTCGAAACGGGTCGTGCTGCGGAATGCCGGCAGCGCATAAAGATCTCGTGCGTACGCCCACAGGCTCGGGTAGTCCGACAGGCGGCGCAGGTTGCACTTGAAGTGCGAGTAGTACACCGCGTCGAACCTGGCCAGCGTGACCCAGAGCCGCACGTCGGCCTCGGTCAGGGAGTCGCCGGTCAGGTACCGCTGCCCGGCGAGCAGCTCCTCCAGCCGATCCAGCGTCGCGAACAGCGCGGTCACCGCGTCGTGATAGCTCTCCTGGGTCGTGGCGAAGCCGGACCGGTAGACGCCGTTGTTCACGGTCGCGTAGACCAGCGCGTTGATCTCGTCGATCGCCTGCCGCAGCCGATCCGGGTACAGGTCGTAGTCACGGCTCGCCCAGGCGGCGAACTGCGTCTCCATGTCGACGGTGATGTCAGGGAAGTTGTTGCTGACAATCCGGCCGGCCTGCCTGTCCCAGAGCACCGGCACCGAGATGTGGCCCGCGTAGCCGGGCTCGCTGGCCTCGTACGCGTCCCGGAGCAGGGCAAAGCCGTTCACCGGGTCGAGGCCGAAGCCGTCGCCCTCGCGGAACGCCCAGCCGCGGCCGTCGCGCACCGGGTCCACGGCCGACAGCGAGATGACGTCCTGCAGCCCGAGCAGCTCGCGGACGATCGCCGAGCGGTGCGCCCACGGGCACGCCCACGAGATGTACAGGTGGTAGCGGCCGGGCTCGGCCGGGAGGCCGCTCGACCCGTCGGCGGTGATCCTGCCCCGGAACGGGTAGGCCGCGCGGACGAACTCGCCGGGCTTCACCGCGGCCGCCGCGGGCCGCTTGGGCCGGAAGTCCCCGTAGTCGCCATATACCGCGAAATCGACCGGGCTAGCGCCCGCCTGGCTGGTGCTCGTCACCCGTTACCTCCCGCCGCTGCCGCGCGTCGTCGACCGGTGCAACCGCCCGCACCGGGCAGCCATTCCGGCCGGCCGCAGCACCGAGCCGGGCCGCCGCCGATTCCGGCCGGCCCGCGCGCGCACGCGAGCGCCGGTAGGAAAGGATGGCCCCGTGACCGCGAACTCAGCCGGCGAACCGCCACCGCAGCCGCAGGCCGTCGTCACGCCCCTCACCCGCGCCGCGATTTTCCTCGTAGTCCTGATCGGGCCGCAGGCCGGCAGCGAGCAGGCGGTTCGCGACCTGCTGGCCGACCTGCCGGCGCTGACGCGTGCCGTGGGTTTCCGGGACCTGGACGGGTTCCTCTGCTGCGTCACCGGGATCTCGGACACGGGCTGGGAACGGCTGGCCACCGGCTGGCCTCGGCCCGCTGGCCTGCACCCGTTCCGCGAGATCCGCGCGGGCGCCCGGCACGCCGTGTCGACGCCTGGCGATCTGCTGTTCCATATCCGCGCCGCGCGCATGGACCTGTGCTTCGAGCTGGCCATGCAGATCATGGCCAGGATCGGTGGCTCGGTCACCGTCGCCGACGAGGTGCACGGGTTCCGGTACTTCGATGACCGCGATCTGATCGGCTTCGTGGACGGCACGGAGAACCCGGTCGGTGCCGAGGCGGCCGGGGCGGCCCTGATCGGCGCCGAGGATCCCGGCTTCGCCGGCGGCAGCTACGTGATCGTGCAGAAGTACGTGCATGACCTCGTCGCGTGGAACAAGATCCCCGTCGAGCAGCAGGAGAAGATCGTCGGCCGCACCAAGCTCGACGACATCGAGCTCAGCGACGACGTCAAGCCGTCATATGCCCACAACGCGCTCACAACGATCACCGTGGATGGCGACGAAGTGGACATCCTGCGGGACAACATGCCGTTCGGCGCGCCGGGCAGCGGCGAGTACGGAACGTACTTCATCGGCTACGCGCGCTCGCCCGCGACGACCGAGCTGATGCTCACGAACATGTTTGTCGGCCGGCCCGAGGGCAACTACGACCGCCTGCTCGACGTCAGCCGGGCGGTGACGGGGACCCTGTTCTTCGTCCCGTCCCAGCCAGTACTGGACAGCATCGGCGCGGGCGCAGCCGGCGGCGGCGCCAGCACCGCCCGATCACCCGGCCCAGCCGCGACAGCCGGGGACGGATCACTTCGGATCGGAAGCCTGCGAGGAGAGGAACAATAATGAACAACCTGCACCGCGAGCTCGCGCCCGTATCCGAGGAGGCGTGGTCTCAGATCGAGCAGGAGGCGGCCCGGACGGCGCGCCGCTACCTGGCCGGCCGCCGGATCGCGGACGTGCAGGGGCCGGGTGGCGAGGACCTCTCCGCCGTGGGCACCGGCCGGATGGAGACGGCCGACGCACTGACCGAGGGCGTCCAGACGTGGCGGCGGCACACGATGCCCCTGATCCAGCTCCGCGCGCCGTTCACCCTCAGCCGCGCGGAGGTCGACGCGGTGGCGCGGGGCGCACAGGACGCGGACTGGGACCCGGTCCGGGCGGCCGCGCGCCAGATCGCGCTCGCCGAGGACCTCGCCGTGTTCAGCGGCTACCCGGCCGCGGGCATCACCGGCATCGTGCCGGGCGCGGCCAGCTCCGGGCTCTCGCTCCCGGTCGAGCTGACCGACTACCCGGCGGCGATCGCCGCCGCGATCGGGGAACTGCGGGCGGCCGGCGTGGACGGGCCGTACACCGCGGTGCTGTCCGCCGACGTGTACACGGCCCTGTCCCAGGCGAGCAGCCACGGCTACCCCGTCATCCAGCATGTGCGCAGGCTGCTGGACGGCGAGATCGTCTGGGCACCGGCCATCTCCGGCGCCGTGGTGGTGTCTATGCGCGGCGGCGACTTCGTCCTGCACCTCGGTCAGGACCTGTCCATCGGCTATCTGTCGCACACCGACAGCGAGGTCACGCTGTACCTGCAGGAGAGCCTGACGTTCCAGCTCCTGGCCGGAGAGGCGGCGGTGGCGCTCGCGACGTCGAAGGCCGCCGCCGCTACCGCGTAGGCGCGGACCGGCTAGTTCGGGCTGTAGGGCGAGTACCGCAGCTCGGGGGCCGGCGTCGTCGGCAGCGCGCGGAGCATCCGGATCTCCCTGCTGAGGAGCTCCCGGTCGGCCGCCAGCCGCCGCGCCGCGTCCGGCGCCGCGAGCAGCCGCTGCTTGTCTGCCATATCCACGACAATCGCGGCCGCCACCAGGTAGGAGAGCAGGATCGGCTCGTCCGGCAGCTCCGGCGCCTCGTACGTGGCGCCGCGCTGCTCGGCGAGCGCGCTCAGGTAGTCGAGGAACGCCTGCTGCACCGGCCGCACCGCGAGCGCCGCGGCGGTCTGATCGCCCTCGACGTCGTCCAGCAGCTCGACGTCGGCCTCGAGGTAGGGCCGCGGGTCGGCGAGGCCGAGCAGCCTGAACCTGCGCATGCCGACGGTCACCAGCGCGTACCGGCCGTCATCGAAGGCTTCTACCTGCCGGATCTCGGCGGTGCACCCGACGTCGTAGACGTCGGACACGCCGTCGATCCCGGTTTCCCTGCCGTGCCGGATGGCGATCACGCCGAACTCGCGCGGCTCGGGCTTCGCGAGCAGGTCGCGCACCAGCTGCCGGTACCGGCTCTCGAACACGTGCAGCGGCAGCACCAGGCCAGGGAAGAGCACCGTGCCAAGCGGGAACAACGGCATTCTCGTGCTCATACTCAGACAGTACGGCTTCCGCCCGGCCGTTGCGGGGCCGGGCGGAAGCGCACCGCACTCAGCTGACTGAGCTGGCTGCCAGGTGCAGCGTGTACGTCTTGCCGCTGGCGCCGCGCAGGGTGAGCACTCCGGTCTCGCCGGAGCGCTCGGCCCTGACTCCCAGCGGTGCCCGCGTGATGGTCAGCGCACCCGATCCGGCGACGTTGATCAGGACCTGGCTCTGCGTGCCGGCCAGGATGTTCTGGCGGAAGATGATGATCCGGCCCGCACTGGCCTGTGCCGGGTTCACGCCCGCGTACACCGCGACCAGGGTCCGTCCGTCGCTTACCTGCCACGCGCGGGTGAACCTCAGGATCTCGGGCGGGAACGGACCCTGGCGCATGCTCGGCAGGTACCGGGCCGCAATGCCATTCACCGGCGTGGTGCGGAGGTGGCCGACCGGCTTCTGCACGGACATTCGCGGGTCAAGCGCCCGCGGCGCCGAGTGCTCCAAGGCCCGCAGCTTGGACTGCGGGACGCTGATCCCGAGGGACGGCACATAGGTCCGTCCGGCCGGGTGGCCCTGCGTCGCGGCGAGGGCGGCACCGCCGCCGGCCAGCACGGTCATCGCTGCCAGTGCGACCAGGCCACGGCGGAAACTCTTTCTCATGTCATTAGCTCCCTTCTGAGCTGTTCCAGCACGAGCTGCCGCAGCGGCCGTCAGCCGTACTCCACCACGATGAGATCGCTGCCGACCAGGCCCGGGTTCAGGTTGTCGAGGTCAGTCCACTGGGACCTCGCCGAGCTGGCGGGTGAGCCCAGGACGGCCCAGAAGTTGTAGCCGTCTCCCCAGTTCTTTCGCACCACTGTCCACTGGTCAGCCAGCGCGGAGCTGTAGATCTCCGGGGCCGGGACGGCATCGCTACCGTTGAACGAGACGTAGCCGACATCGTGCACGTCCCAGCCGTTATTGCAGTTCCCGCCTGTGCCCGACTGCGGACATCCGTCCGCGGAGCCGTAGTCGAGGTAGATCATGTAGTAGCCGCTGCTGTTCGCGCCGTCCACCAGGCCCGAGGTGGCACCGAAGGTATCCCAGCTCGGCTCCATGTCGGACGCGGCGGCCGCCCCCTGGTCGACCCGGCCGTTTGAGCTCTCATACGACGCCAGGTTGCTGGCCCGCAGTTCCTGATAGGTGCCCGCCAGCTTGTAGTTGGCGTAGCTTGTCGGACAGCTGTTGTTGTTGCCGTAGGTAATGATGATCGTGCCGGTCTTGTAGCCGTTGTGCACGCCAGTGGACGCGTTCTCCATCGCCGTGAGAATCTGCGAGTTCTGGAAGGCGACGCCACTGAAGTCGTAGGCGCCGTAGGTGCTGCCCGAATGCCAGACGCAGCCGAAGTCCAGGATCAGGTAGTCCGTCGCACCCGAAGGCATGCTCTGGGCGAAGGAGTATCCCGCATTGTAGGCCTCGGTGTTGAGACCACTGGCCGTAGTCGCCGTCATGTAGTGGCCGTAGGTGACCGGCGGTGCCGTCGCCGCCAGCGCCGGACCGGCGGGCGCGACGGCGACCGAGCTCAGCGCGAGCGGCACCGAGGCGATCACCAGCGTCACGGCCCACCCGGCCGCGCGGGCTGCTCGTCCTCTTCTTCTCATCAGCCGTCTCGTCTCCCGTCTGCGGATCCAGCCTGCGGAGCGACCGCCCTGGCCGCCCGATCGGCACCCGTCAGGCGGATCATCGCCGCGTCGCGGGTGCCCCCGCGACGGCCGCACGGCCACCAGCCTGGTGGCCCGCCGGCCAGGTAGTGACTGGCCCGCAGGCCACTGCCGCGCCGCCGCGTGCGCACACCCGTCGCGGCAGCGGGCGCTGCTCCTGGCGGCGCGCCGCTTCAGGCGGTCAGGCCGAGCCGGTATGCCAGTGCGACCGCTTCAGCCCGGTGCCGGGCGCCAAGCTTCCGGTAGATGTTCGAGGCGTGGTACCGCGCGGTCCGGAGATCAATGCCGAGGCCGGCCGCCACCTCACTGTTGTCCGCACCGGCAGCGATCGCCTGCAGGACCTGGTACTCGGTCGGGGTAAGACCGCGCGAGTCCGCGGCCGGGATGCGTGCCTGGCCGCGGAAGTGGTCCGCTACCGCCGCGGCCAGGCACGGGGTTAGCCAGCCCGCCCCGGCCGCGATCGCGTTCAGTGCCCGCGGCAGCTCGTCGGCGCGGCATCTCAGGCAGGCAAGGCCGGCGGCGCCGGCCCGCAGCGCGCGGACAGCCGCGGCCGCGCCGTGCTCGTGCATGACGAACAAGCTGCGCGACTGCGCGGCCTGGACGTCGGCCGGCCGCCGGTGAGCCGGCTGGGTGGTCCGCACTGGCCGGCCACTCTCATCCGCGCTCAGCGCTGCGGCGGTCCGCACGAGCACGTCCGCACCGGCTCCGCTGCCGGGATCGGGCCGCGAGACCAGCAGGAACCGAGTGTCGGCCGCGATGATCGACTCGATCGCTATCCGCTCGACGGATCGCGGGCCCACGATGCCGATCCGCAGCCGGGACGGCGGCCGGCTGCGCGCTGCCGGAGCCGCTGCGCCGGGAGGATACTGGTCGGCGCCGGAAATCACGGAGGCTGGCGCGACCGACTCGACCAGCGCGGCCCGCAGCAGATCACGCACCACACTCTCGGGATTGCTGACGTGATCGGCCACGAAGAAGGCCAGGCCCACACCCTCAGGCAGCGGTGTCACGGCGATGTGCTCGATCCCCGCGAGCCGGTCCGGCCGGCCGCCGAGCATGTCGCGGATGGCATCGATATCCGCAGCCGGAACAGGACGGCCAAGGGCGAGCGTGGTCCCTACTATCTGCATGTCGCTCGCTATCGTCTGCGGCTGACGGGCCGCCGGCAACGGCCTTGTAAGGGACCGCAATAGGCCTGGCCGCTTTCGGCCAGTTCTGCCCGGCGAGTGCTCACGTCAGTGCAGGGGAAATGACGCTGCGTCACGTTTTTGCAACTAAACCGTCCTATCGTGGCTTAGGTCCCTAGTCAGCCGGTCCATGCCGTGTTCTCCTGGCTCTTAGACCGACGCCGTACGCCCGCCTGCTCCGCCAGGGAGTCAGTCGTGCGCTCGGCGACAGTGGCCAGCCTTGGTGCGGAGGAGGGCGATGATGGGCACCAGCGTCCTGGAGTTACTCGGGCTGGATCACAGGACAGAGTCGGTATACCGCCTCATGCTCGAGGAACCCCGTTTAGGGGTCGCAGGCCTCTGTCAGCGCCTGGCGCTGACCGAGCCAGAGCTGCGGGACGCCCTCGATGAGCTGACGCGGTACTCGCTGCTGCGCGAGTCGGGCGAGGCCGCCATCCGGCTGCGCCCGATCCGGCCTGCCATCGGGCTAGAGCTCCTGCTCACCCGCCGGGAAGAAGAACTCGCAGCACGCCTGCAAGACCTCTCGGCGGTCCGGGCGCAGCTCGCGGAGCTGGTAGCCGGCCGGGCTGAGCGGGAGGACGCAGCGCCCGCAGGTGCGATACGGCGGCTGCCGGGGCCGGACGCACTGCATGCCGAGCTGGAGCGCCTCGTCCAGCATGCCTCCGCTGAGTGGCTCACGGTGCTGCCGCGGTGCGCCGATTCCGCAGGTCATCTGGGCCACGCGCGGGCGCTGCACGCCGCGGCGCTTGGCCGCGGCGTCAGCGTCCTCAGCCTGTGCGCGGATGCCACCCGGCGCAACCTGGCGGCCAGGGCTTACGCCCGGTGGCTGACAGGCTCAGGCGGGCAGGTGCGCACGGCGCTGGTAATGCCGCCGAGCATCTCCGTCTTCGATCGGGAGACAGCGATCCTGCCGATCGACCCTGCCGATCCGAGTCAGGGCGCGGTCTGCACGACCGAACCGGGAATAGTGCGCACCGCGCGGGCCGTGTTCGAGCAGGCCTGGCAGGCCGCGATCCCGCTGTGTGAAGAAGAGCGGGCGGACGAGCGCGCCGAGCTTGCCGCGCCAGACCGCCAGCTGCTGCTGCTGCTGGCTGGCGGACTGACTGACGAGGCGGCGGGCTTCCGGCTGGGCATTTCAGCCCGGACCGTTCGGAGGCAGATGGCTGCCCTGATGTATCGCCTGGAAGCCTCGAGCAGGTTCGAGGCCGGGCTCAAGGCTGCCCGCCGAGGCTGGATCTGAGGTCGCCTCCGGGCCGCGGCAGGGATGCCGGCTGGACAGCACCCGCTAGACTTGCGGCACAAGCGCTGATCCGGCCATCACCGGGGAGCCTCCGGAAGAAAGGGCCTGCTCTGGCCGCCGTGGAAACGGCAGCCGGGCGGGCCTGACTAGACCCGGGCGGGTCCGGCCCGTCACAGCCGGCCAACGAGCGGTCGCGGGAACCAGGGCCTCAGCGGGCCAGGATCCGCGGCAAGCGAGGTGGTACCGCGGTGTGCTCGCGCGGGAGCGGGCGCGTCGTCCTCGCGCGAGTCAGCTACCGAGCACCGCGCCGCGAGGACGTACCGCCAGATGACCGTTTACCCCAGGGCCGAGACCGCCAAGGCAGCCGGCCAGCCCGAGACCGGCGTTCCCGCCCAGCCCAGCTTCCCCGAGCTGGAAGAGGGCGTGCTCGCCTACTGGGCCGCGAACGACACGTTCACCGAGTCGGTCCGCCAGCGCCCCGCCGAGCGCGACTTCGTCTTCTACGACGGGCCGCCGTTCGCCAACGGCCTGCCGCACTACGGGCACCTGATCACCGGCTACGTCAAGGACGTCGTGCCCCGGTTCAAGACCATGCAGGGGTGCCGGGTGGAGCGGCGGTTCGGCTGGGACTGCCATGGCCTGCCGGCCGAGGTCGAGGCCGAGCGGCTGCTCGGCATCTCGGGCAAGGCCGAGATCGTCGCCATGGGCATCGGCAGGTTCAACGAGGCGTGCCGCGAGTCGGTGCTGCGCTACACGCGGGAGTGGCGCGACTACGTCACCAGGCAGGCCCGCTGGGTCGACTTCGACCACGACTACAAGACGCTCGACCTCTCCTACATGGAGAGCGTCATGTGGGCGTTCAAGCAGCTATGGGACAAGGGCCTGGTCTACGAGGGCTTCAAGGTGCTGCCCTACTGCTGGCGGTGCGAGACGCCGCTGTCGAACCACGAGCTGCGGATGGACGACGACGTCTACAAGGACCGGCAGGACCCGTCGGTCACCGTGCGGTTCAAGCTGGAAACCGGGGAATGGCTGCTGGCGTGGACGACGACGCCGTGGACGCTGCCCTCCAACGAGGCGGTGGCGGTCGGCGCGGACATCAGCTACACCGTGCTGGAGAAGGACGGCGAGCGCTACATCCTGGCCCGCGACCGGCAGGCTGCCTACGAGCGGGAGCTCGAGGACGCCGCGATCGTCGGCGAGCTGACCGGCGCCGAGCTTGCGGGCCGCAGGTACGAGCCGCTGCTCCCGTATCTCACCGACACCGCGAAATTCGGCACCCAGGACGCGTTCCGGGTGATCATCTCCGACGACGTTACGACCGAGGACGGCACCGGCGTCGTGCACATGGCGCCCGCCTACGGCGAGGCGGACGCGCTCGCGTGCAACGCGGCCGGCATCCCGACGGTACTGACCATCGACGATCACGGTCAGTTCACCAGCGTGGTGCCGGATTTCGAGGGCCAGCACGTGTTCGACGCGAACGCCGGCATCGCCGCGAAGCTGCGGGACCAGGGCAGCCTGGTGCGGAGCCAGTCCTACACCCACTCGTACCCGCACTGCTGGCGCTGCCGTAACCCGCTGATCTACAAGGCGGTGTCGAGCTGGTTCGTCGAGGTGACCAGGTTCCGCGACCGGATGGTAGCGCTGAACGACGAGATCACCTGGGTTCCCGACCACGTCAAGCACGGCCAGTTCGGGAAGTGGCTGGAGAACGCGCGGGACTGGTCGATCAGCCGCAACCGGTACTGGGGCTCGCCGATCCCGGTCTGGCAGAGCGACGACCCGGCTTACCCGCGCACCGACGTCTACGGCTCGCTGGACGAGCTCGAGCGCGACTTCGGGGTCCGGCCCGACGACCTGCACCGGCCCGGCATCGACGAGCTGACCAGGCCGAACCCGGATGACCCTACGGGCCGCTCGACGATGAGAAGGGTGCCGGAGGTGCTGGACTGCTGGTTCGAGTCAGGATCGATGCCGTTCGCCCAGGTGCACTACCCGTTCGAGAACGCGGACTGGTTCGACAGCCACTACCCGGGTGACTTCATCGTCGAGTACATCGGCCAGACTCGCGGCTGGTTCTACACCCTGCACGTGCTGGCCACCGCGCTCTTCGACCGGCCGGCGTTCCGCAGCTGCGTGAGCCACGGCATCATCCTGGGCAGCGACGGCCAGAAGATGTCCAAGAGCCTGCGCAACTACCCGGACGTCAGCGAGGTGTTCGACAGCTACGGCTCGGACGCGATGCGCTGGTTCCTGATGGCGAGCCCGATCCTGCGCGGCGGCAACCTGATCGTGAACGAGCCGAGCATCCGCGACGCGGTCCGGCAGGCGATCCTGCCGCTGTGGAACAGCTACTACTTCTTCGCGCTGTACGCCAACGCCGAGTCGTACCAGGCCAGGGCCGCCACCGAGGGCGAGCACGTGCTGGACCGCTACATCCTGGCCAAGACGCGCTCGACGGTCGAGGAGATGGCGGCGCTGCTGGACGAGTACAACGTGCCGCAGGCATGCCACGTGCTGCGGGAGTTCCTGGAGGGACTGACCAACTGGTACATCCGCCGCTCCAGGGACCGGTTCTGGGCAGGCGACAAGGCCGCGCTGGACACGCTGTGGACCGTCCTCGAGGCGGTCTGCCGCGCCGCCGCGCCGCTGCTGCCGCTCACCACGGAGGCAATCTGGCGCGGGCTGACAGGCGGGCCAAGCGTGCACCTGGCCGAGTGGCCGGAGCTGTCGGCCTGGCCGGCCGATGCCGAGCTGGCGCGGGCCATGGACCTCGTCCGTGCCGTCTGCAGCACGGCGCTCGGCCTGCGCAAGGCGCGCCAGCTGCGGGTGCGGCTGCCGCTCGCCCGGCTCACGGTCGGCCACCCGGACGCGCAGTCGCTCGCGCCGTACGCGGACCTGATCTCCGATGAGGTCAACGTCAAGGACGTCGAGCTGCTGACCGATCCGGCCGGCCTGGGCACGTTCGAGCTTGCGGTCAACCCCCGCGCGCTCGGACCGCGCGTCGGCGCCAAGGTGCAGGAGGTCATCAAGGCAGTGAAGGCCGGGAACTGGGCGCCCGCTGGCGACTCGGTTACCGCCGCGGGCATCACGCTCGAACCCGGCGAGTACGAGCTGCGTCTGGTCGCGGCCGACCCCGACTCGACGTCGGCGCTGCCTGGCAATGCCGGCCTGGTCACGCTCGACACGAAGCTGACCCCGGAACTGCGGGCGGAAGGGACCGCGCGGGACGTGGTCCGGATCGTGCAGCAGGCCCGGCGTGACGCGAAGCTCGCGGTCACCGACCGGATCACGCTGACGGTCGGCGCAGCCGATCAGGTCGCCGACGCCGTGCGCGCGCACGCGGACTTCATCGCGGGTGAGACGCTCGCCGTGGACGTGCGCGTAATGCCCGCAGCGGACGTGCCGGTCGCGGATCAGCCCGTCGGTGACGGCGGGTCCGTGCGCGTCGCGGTCGCCGCGGTGTCATGACGGCCGGCCGGGCATCGGCTGCGATGTAACGACCTGCGCGATTCCGGTTGAACGCGCTGCCGCAGTGTGCTCCTGTTGTTCGTGGGCTGGGGTGCGAGGTGCAGCATGGCAAAGGACAGCCGTCCGACGCCGGATGAGCGATCCGGGAGATTGCCGCGCCGCGTCCCCGGCGCCGCCGGGCATAGCCCGGGCCAGTTCCGGCGTGCGCATCTGCCCGCTCCCGCCGCGCGCCATTCCGACGACCGTGACAGCCCGAACGCCGACCGTCCCGGCCCGCCGCCACCCGCGCCCGCGGTGGACGCGCTGCCCAAGCGCGTCCCTGGTGCCACCTCGATCAAGCCGCCGACCGCGACCGGGCCGGCCGAGACAACGCCCGCCGGCTCCGAACCGGGACCGCAGGACCCAGGGACCGCACCCGGCCCCGCCGCGCCAGGGGCCGGCACCGAACCGGGACCGCAGGAACCGGGGACCGCCGGGCCGCGGGTCCCGGCCAGTGCGGCCGGCGTTCCCAGGCCCGCTTCCCCGGCGGCCATGGCGGCGTCCGCCGCGAGTCTGGTCCGGGCGACGACGGCTGTCGCGCGAATGTTCCCTTCGGGGCCGGCGCAGCCTGCGACTGATGCTCGGCCGGTGCCAGCGCAGCCTGCGACCAGTAGCGCAACTCCGCCTGGCCCGCAGCCGGACGAGCCGCGCGAGCCTGGATCCGCGCGGGCGGACCGGGCGCCGGCCAGCACCGGCAGGCAGCAGGGCATGCCGCCGCACGGGCAGACCGAACGCAAGGTACCGGCGGGAGCGGCGCAGCCGCGCGCACCGGCGCGGCCCGCCCGGTCCCCCACCGGGATTGTCCCGCCGCCGTCCGGCGCGGCGCGGGGAAACCCGGCCGGCCCTGCGCGGGGATACCCGGTCGCGCTTCAGCGGCCCGCACGGCCCGCGCGCCGCTGGCAGCTGGCCGGCCTGATCATCGCCATCGTGCTGCTGGCCGGCGCGCTCGGCGGCATGCTGCTCACCCGGCACCCAGCCGGCCCGCACCTCAGCGCGGCCGGCCCCGGCAGCGGGCTCATCGCCGGCGAGACCGCCATCCGCGGCGAGGCGGTCTCCTGGATCACCGAGCAGGTCGACCACAACATCGCAATGGCCTGTGACGCGGTGATGTGCTCCGACCTGGCGCAGCAGGGCTTCCCGGCCGGCAACCTGAACGTGCTGCCGCCCACGGCCCCGGATCCGTACGGGTCTGAGCTCCTGATCGCCACCGCGGACGTGCGAAGTCAGTTCGCGAGCCGGCTGGCGTTCTACGCGCCGACGGTGATCGCGAGCTTCGGCAGCGGCCCGGCACGCATCGACGTCCGCGTGATCGCCAGCAACGGCGCCGCATACCAGGCGGCACTCAGGCGAGACCTGCATACCAGGAAGAGCTCGGGAGCCGAGCTAGCCGGGAACGAGCACGTCACGAGCACGCCGGCGGCCCGCGCGCGGCTGCTGTCCGGCGAGGTCGACATACGGCTGCTGACGGCGCTTGCGTTTCTCGCGAGCCAGGAGCCGGTCAGCATCGTCGCGTTCGGCAGCTTCGCGCCTGGCGCGGCCGCCGGGGTGCCCCTGCGCTGGGCGTACCTGGCGGAGTCGGACCCGGCGGCCCGGCAGCACGCCCCCGCGTACCTGAAATCGCTGATCACGTTCGCGCGCAACCTGCGCCCGCCGTACGCACCGCTGGACGTGGCCGAGGTGACGCTGTCGCCTGGCCACAGTGTCCTGCGCATCGAGTTCGCCGCGCCGAGCCCGCTCGGCCTGATCCCGTCCTGAGCACAGAAAGGCAGGGACGGTGAGTCGCTCATAGTAATCATCTGATTACTTGTAGTAACTTCCCCGCGAGGGCCGCAACCACAGAACTCCGCGCGCGCTCTCAGCAGCGGGAGGCCAGAATGCAGAATCTCGGGGGATCCACGCCGCGGTCCGGTGATCGCGGTCCACTGCAGTCGCGGCGCAGCGTGCTACTCGCGGCCGGGTTCGCCGGCGCGGCAGCGGTCGCAGGCGGATACGAAATCATGCGGCCGCGGCCGGCCGCGGCCCGGACCATCGGCCAGCAGGCGCCGGTCTGGCTCAGAACCCGGGTTTCGGGGCCGACGCCCGGCGACTGGGACGCACTGCGCCGCAGGCTGTCTACCGACAAGCTGCTCCGGCCGGGCGAGAGCGGCTACGGAACCGCGAAGCTGCTCTACAACCCGCTCTTCAACAACCTCGAGCCGGCCGGCGTCGCCTACTGCAAGAAGGCCACCGACGTGGCACAGTGCGTGAATTTCGCGCGCACCTTCAAGCTGCCGGTACGAGCGCGGGCGGGCGGCCACAGTTACGAGGGCTGGTCCAGCGTCAACAACGGGCTCGTGATCGACGTCTCGGAGATCAGCTGGTTCAACAACGGCAGCGGCAACAGTGTCAGCTGCGGCTCTGGCATCGACCTGATCAACTTCTACAACGGCCTCGCCGGGCACGGAAAGGCGGTGCCCGGCGGCTCCTGCCCCACGGTCGGCATCGCGGGCCTGGCGCTCGGCGGCGGCATCGGCGTGCTCGCCCGCGCGTACGGACTGACCTGCGACGCCATCGAGTCGCTGGACATCGTGACCGCGGACGGCAGCATCCTCAGCTGCAACGGGAGTAACGCGCACAGCGACCTGTACTGGGCGAGCCAGGGCGGCGGCGGCGGCAGCTTCGGCGTCGTCACCGCGTTCACGTTCCGCACGCACAATCTGACCAGGCTCGTGACCTTCTTCCTGAGCTGGCCGTGGTCGGCCGCCAGGCGGGTCGTATCCGGCTGGCAGTCGTGGATCCCGCACCAGCCCGACGGGCTGTGGTCCAACCTCATCCTGTCCGCCCCGGCCGGGAGCGGCGGGCCATCGATCGGCGTCGGCGGCACGTTCCTCGGCTCCACGACCGCGTGCCATCAGCACCTGGAGCAGCTCTTTCACCTGGTTGGCAGCGCCGGAGTGGGGGTTCCGGTGCAGCGCACGTACCTCGGCGCGATGCTGCACGAGGCGGGCTGCACCTCGGTGCACGGGTGCACGTCACCTCGGGTGCCGTTCTACGCGAAGTCCGACTTCTTCTCCAGGTCGCTCAGCAGCGCCGGCATCGACGTGCTGATCCGCAACATCGAGGCGCTGCGCGGTGTCCGCGGCGCGCCCGGCGGGGCAGGCAGCATCGCCTTCGACGCGCTCGGCGGGGCCGTTAACCGCGTGCACCCGCAGGCCACGGCGTTCGTGCACCGGGACGCGCTGTGGGACGCTCAGTTCTACACCCAGTGGAACTACCCGGGCACCGCCGCAGGCCGGCGGAACCAGTTCAACTGGATGACGGAGTTCTGGCAGCAGCTGCGCCCGCACGCGAACGGCCAGGCCTACCAGAACTACGTCGACTCCGCCCTCACCGACTGGGAGCAGGCGTACTACGGCGTCAACTACCCCCGGCTCCAGCAGATCAAGGCGAAGTACGACAAGAACCAGCTGTTCACGTTCCCGCAGGCAATCCGGCCTGCGGCCGCGACCGGCTGCGATCTCGACTGCTAGCCCGCCAGCGGCCCGGCTACTCGATCCTGGTGGCGATCGGCGTGGGCAGCTCGACCGTGCGGCCCACCGTGCACAGCCGGTCGTGTGACCGGCGCACCGCGTCGGGCAGGATCGCGCGCGCCTGGTCGCCGTCTTCGCCCTCGGGAAAGGTGACGCGGTACGTGACCGTGATGTTCGCCAGGTGATTGCCGCCGTCGTCGCGCACCTTGTCGGCCTCGACGTCGATCTGGAACGACTCGGGCTCGGACCGGCGCGAGGTGAGGATGTCGACGTCGATCGCGGTGCAGCCGCCGATCGCGATCAGGAGCAGTTCGGTCGGCGTGAAGTCCGCGCCGTCCCCGGTCCCGAACACGATCCGGCCGCCACGCGAGTTCACGGCCGCGAACCTGCCCGGCGCGAACCGCTCGACGGTGAGCTTGCGGTGGGTGCTGTCAGTCGCCATGCGGTCCAGCCTGCCAGATGCCGCTCAGCTCGCGAGTGACTGGACGAAGTCAGCGATCTGACGCAGCGTGCTGCACTCCCTGACCTGCGCACAGTGCGGCGCGTACTGCGCCATCACCGAGTCACCCTGATCCCAGTACCGCCGCGGCTCGGGATTGAGCCAGTAGAGCCTGCCGACCCGCTCGGCCACCTCGGCAAGCGACGCGACGGCCGGGTTCGCGTAGTTCGTCCTGGCGTCCCCTACCACGAGCACGACAGTGCGGCGGGAGAACTGACGCGCGTACTGGCTGGCGAACTCCCGCAGCACGTAGCCATAGTCGGAGCTGCCGTTCAGCCGGATCGCGCCCCGCGCCGCCTCCGCCGGGCCGAGCTGCCGGCCCGCCGACCTGGCGTCGCTGACCAGCTCGGTGATCTCGGCGAGCCCGTCCACGAAGGAGAACGCGCGCAGCCGGCTGAGCCTGCTGTCCAGCGCGATCAGGAGGTTCAGGGTGAACCGGGAGAACGACGCGACCGACCCGGATACGTCCGCCAGCACCACGAAGTCGGGCCGGGGCGGCGGCGCGGGCTCGGTGGCGAGCCGGAACGGCACACCGCCGGTACCCATCGCCAGGTGCAGGGTGCGCCGGACGGACAGCCGCCGTTTCTTGTACGCGGCCTGCTGAGCGAGGATCTTGCTCAGCCGCTGCGCGAGCGGCCCGATCGAGGCGAGCATCGCCTCCTGCTCGGCGGCGGACGCGTTCGCGATGTTCACGTCCTCGGCCAGCCTGATCCGCATCGTCTTGCCGACCGCGGTCGCGCCGCGATCGGCCACCAGGGCCCGCCTGATCGCCGACCGCAGCTCGGCCGCGAAGCCGGCTACCGCGTCATCGGCCGCCGCCCGGTCCAGCCTGGCCTGAACGGCGGCGGCCGCCGCGCTCCAGCCGCCGCCGCCACTGCCGCCGCCACTGCCGCCGCCTTCGCCATCGCCCTCGCCCTGGCCGCCCGCCGCGGCGATCAGCTCCGCCCGGATCGCGTCCAGGCCCGCGGCCTCGCTCGCGGCTATCATCGCGAAGACACCCGCCACCCGCGCGCCGGGCTCGAGGCCGCCATACCGGCGGACGTACTCCTCGGCGAGCTGCCGCTGAGCCGGCGCGTCCCGCGACTCGATCGCCGCGCGGAGCGCGGCCGCCAGCTCAGCCGCCGAGAGCTCGCCGAGCGCCGGCGCCGTGGCACCTGCCGTTCCGGCAAAATGCAGTTCGAACAGCAGGTTGAACGCGTCGAGGTGCTCGGCGCGCTTGACCAGGGCGCACTGCAGCGTCGACCGGACCACCTCACGGTCGGCAAGGGGCACGCTGGCCAGGGCGCGCGCCGCGTCCAGGTGCTCACCGACCGACACGCCCACGCCGATCGTGCGCAGCTCGTCGACGAACGCCGACAGTGCTGGCAGTGACCGGGCTGGCTGCATCTACACTCCCAGCTCGGCCAGCCCGGCGGTGATGTCGCGCTCGTACTTGAGCAGCACCGACAGCGTCTGCCTGGTGAGGTCGTCGGTCAGCTCGCCCGCGCCGAGGGCGAGCAGCGTGCGGGCCCAGTCGACGGTCTCCGAGATCGACGGCGGCTTCTTCAGGTCCGCGCCGCGCAGCGCCGCGACCAGCGCTGCGATCTGCTTGGCGAGGTGCACGCTCAGCTCGGGAACGTGCAGCTGCACTATCTCGGCCTCGCGGTCGATGCTCGGGTACCCGAGATGCAGGTAGAGGCAGCGCCGCTTGAGCGCCTCCGACAGGTCCCTCGTGTTGTTCGAGGTCAGGAACACCTCGGGGATGTGCCGTGCGGTCACGGTGCCGAGCTCCGGTACCGAGACCTGGTACTCCGACAGCACCTCGAGCAGCAGCGCCTCGGCTTCCATGTCGAGCCGGTCCACCTCGTCGATCAGCAGCACGACCGGCTGCTCGGACCGGATCGCGGCCAGCAGCGGGCGGCTGAGCAGGAACTCCTCGCCGAAGATGCCGGCCGCGGTCAGGCTGGCGTCATCGCCTCGCTCGATCAGCTGAAGCTGCAGCAGCTGGCGGCGGTAGTCCCACTCGTAGATCGCCTTGGACTCGTCGAGCCCTTCGTAGCACTGCAGCCGGATGAGCGGCTTGCCTGTCATCAGCGCCACGCTCTTGGCCAGCTGCGTCTTGCCCGTTCCTGCCGGGCCCTCGATGAGGACCGGCTTGCCGAGCGCGGCGGCCAGGTGAACGACGGTGCCCGTGGCCGGGTCGGCCAGGTAGCCCGCGGTGCGCAGCCGTTCCTGCACATGGCCGATTGGGTCAGGGGTTTCCGCCATACGGCTTATCTTCGCTAACGGGTGATCATCCGGGAAGACCGGGGGCCGCGCCGTCGGTCAGCGGGTCGGTGACCGGCGCAGTGCCAGCGTGACCCCGAGCCGGGCGCCCGCCACCAGTCATCCACGCTCGCGCGCCGGGCCACGGGCAAGGCGTGGAACAACCTCAGGACGACATTTGTTAGACTGACGAACTATACGTTGGCCGTATCAAAGGGAGTGCCGGGTGACCGAGGACGGTGCATCGGTGAGCGGGCTGCTCACGGTGCTGCGCATCTCGCGCGTGATGGAGCGCATCGATGCCGGGGTCAGCCCGCAGCAGTACCGGATGCTGAAGCTAATCGGCGCGGGCGGCGAGCGATCGGCCCGGCTGGCCGAGAAGCTCGCCGTGGCGAAGCCGACGCTGACCTCCACCGCAGACAGCCTGGTCGCAGCCGGGCTCGCTTACCGGGAGGCGGAGCCGGGCGACCGGCGGGTCGTGCGACTGCGGCTCACGCCGGCTGGCGCGGACGCAGTCACCAGGGCGGACGAGGCGTACGGCGCCTGGTTCGACGGCCTGCTGGCGCAGACGGGCCGGCGCGACGAGATCCTGGCCGGGCTGGAAGCGATCGGCGAGGCGATGACGGAGCGCTGGCGCGCCCGCCACGCCGCCGCCACGGCGCCAGCTGCCGCCGCCGACCGCGCGGGACAGCCGTGACGGCGGACGGCACGAGGCGACAGGAAACGAGCGCTCCGGCCCCCGCGCCGGGCACCGGATACGGCGAGGGCTGGCTGCGACGGCTGGCCGCGCACTGCTGGCGGCATAAGCGCCTGAGCATCGTGGCGTTCGGCGCGTCGCTCGTCGCGACGCTGGTCACCACCGCGATCCCGCTCATCCAGGCCGACATCATCGACGACGCGATCATCAGGCACAGCCAGCCGATCTGGCTGGGCGCCACGCTGCTGATCGTCGCCGCGGTGGTGAGCTTCGGCTGCGTCTACCTGCGCCGCTATCGCGGCGGTCAGCTGTCCCTGGACGTGCAGCACGACCTGCGGACCGAGCTGTTCGGCTCGCTGACCAGGCTCGACGGCGCGCGTCAGGATCAGCTGCACACCGGCCAGATCGTGAGCCGGTCCATCACCGACCTGAACATGGTCCAGGCGCTGCTCAGCATGATGCCGATGCTGATCGGCAACGCACTGCTGTTCGTCCTCTCGATCAGCGTCATGTTCTGGCTGTCACCGCTGCTCGCGCTCATCTCGCTCGCGGTTGGCCCGGCGCTGCTCGTGCTGTCGATCATGTCCAGGCGGCGGCTGTTCCCGGCGAGCTGGGATGCCCAGCAGAAGGCCGGCGAGGTCGCCGGCGTCGTCGAGGGCGCCATCACCGGGGTCCGGGTAGTGAAGGGCTTCGGCCAGGAGAACCAGGAGATCGACAGGCTCGAGGGCATCAGCCGGGTGCTGTACGCGGCGCGCGTGCGCACGGTCCGGATGATGGCCAGGTTCAGCCCCGCCCTCGGCGCGATCCCGGCCCTTGGCCAGGTCGGCGTGCTCGCGCTGGGCGGCTACATGGCCATCAAGGGCGAGATAATGCTCGGCACGTTCCTGGCGTTCGCCTCCTACCTTGCGCAGATGGTCAACCCGGTCCGGGCCCTGACCAACCTCATCACGATCGGCCAGGAGGCGCGGGCCAGCGTGATCCGCGTGTTCGAGGTCATCGACTCGCGGCCGGTGCTGACCGAGAAGCCGGACGCGATCACCCTGCCGGCGGGCGGCAAGGAGGTCGAACTCGACGATGTCCACTTCGGCTACGTGCCCTCCGAGCCGGTGCTGCGCGGCCTCTCGCTGCGGGTACAGCCGGGCGAGACGCTGGCCGTGGTCGGCACCTCAGGCTCGGGCAAGTCCACGATCTCGCTGCTGCTGCCGCGGTTCTACGACGTGCGCTCCGGCGCCATCCGGGTCGGCGGGCATGACGTCCGCGACCTCACGCTGGACTCGCTGCGCGCCTCGATCGGCCTGGTGCTGGAGGAGAGCTTCCTGTTCTCCGACACGGTCCGCGCCAACATCTCCTACGGACGGCCCGGCGCGACCCAGGAGCAGATCGTCGCGGCCGCGCGCGCCGCCGAGGCCGAGGAGTTCATCCTCGGGCTCCCGGACGGCTACGACACGGTAGTCGGCGAGCAGGGGCTCACCCTCTCCGGCGGCCAGCGCCAGCGGGTCGCGCTGGCCCGCGCGCTGATCACCGACCCCTCCGTGCTGATCCTCGACGACGCCACGTCGGCGATCGACGCCAGGGTCGAGGCACAGATCCACGCCACGCTGCGCAAGGTGATGGCGGGCCGCACGACGCTGCTCATCGCGCACCGCAGGTCCACGCTCGAGCTCGCCGACCAGATCGCCGTCCTGGACGAAGGCCGGCTCGTGGACCAGGGCACGCACGAGGAGCTGACCGCCCGCTGCCCGCAGTACCGGCTGCTGCTGGCGGGCCCCGGCGAGGACGCCGAGGGGGTGGACGCGGGTGAGCTGGATTACTACCGGAACGGCGGGTCCGGCCAGACCGCGGCCGCCGACGCTGGCCCGGTACCGGGCGAGATCACGCCGAGCCTGTGGCCTGCCGTCACCCCGGACCCGGCGGCGCACGGCGGCGACGCCGCCAGCCGCCAGGTCGCGACGACCGCGGCGGCGGGCATCGGCCGCGGGCACATCTCGGGCGGCGCCGGCGCGGCCGCGCGAGCCGGCGGCGCCGCGCAGCGGGGTGCGGCGCTCAGCGGCGGGGCGATGGGCGGCGGCTGGATGGCCGGCGTGCCGGCGTCGCCGGAGCTGCTGGCCAGGGTGGCGGCGCTGCCGCCCGCGACCGGCGATCCTGGCGTGGACCAGTCGTTCGCCCGCGCGCCCGAACCCCGCTTCACACTGCGCAAGCTGCTGCGCCCGTTCGCGATCGCGCTGGTAATCGGGCTGATCCTGGACGCGCTCGACGCCATCGCGAGCACGGTCATGCCGCTGCTGGTCCGCGGCGGCATCGACAACGGCGTCGAGCGGCAGCTGCTCAGCCTCGACGCCAGGCTGCGCGCGATCCTGACGGTGTCGGCCATCGGGCTCGCGATCGTGCTGGCGGACTGGGCGGTGAACTGGGCGCAGACGATCGTGGTGGGCCGCAACAGCGAGCGGCTGCTCTACACGCTGCGGGTAAAGATCTTCGCGCACCTGCAGCGGCTCGGCCTCGACTTCTACGAGCGCGAGCTGACCGGCCGGATCATGACGAGGATGACGACGGACGTGGACGCGCTGTCGTCGTTCTTCCAGACTGGCCTGATCACGATGGTCAACTCCGTGCTGACATTCGTCGTCGTGCTGATCCTGATGCTGATCATCAACATCCGGCTCGGGCTGATCCTCGCGCTCTTCCTGCCGGTGCTGATCGTGGCCACGCTCATATTCCGGTCCAAGTCCTCGCGTGCCTACACCGAGGCCAGGGAGCGAGTCAGCGCGGTCAACGCGGACCTGCAGGAGAACGTGGCCGGGCTGCGGGTCGCGCAGGCCTACCGGCGCGAGCAGGTCAACTCCGACCGGTTCGCGGGCCTGTCCGGCGCCTACCGGGTATCCCGGCTGCGCGCGCAGCGGATGATCGCCATCTACTTCCCGTTCGTACAGGCGCTGTCGACCATCGGCGGCGCGGTCATCCTGTTCGCCGCGGCGAGCCAGATCCACAGCGGCGCGCTGACGGCGGGCAGCCTGATCGCCTACCTGCTGTGGGTAGACCAGCTGTTCTCTCCAATTCAGCAGATGTCTCAGGTCTTCGACGGATACCAGCAGGCGAACGTCGGGCTGCAGCGGATCAGGGCCCTGCTGCAGACGCCGACGAGCACGCCGCCCGCCGACCGCCCCGTGCGGCCCGGTGCTAGCCGGGCGGACGACCCCCGGAGCCCGCGCAGGCCCCGGCTGCGCGGCGCGATCGAGCTGCGGGACGTGCACTTCGGTTACGCCGGACAGCGCGCCGAGGCTATCTCCGGCGTCACGCTGTCCGTCGCACCGGGCGAGACCGTCGCGCTGGTCGGCCAGACCGGCGCGGGCAAGTCGACGCTGGTGAAACTCGTTGCCCGGTTCTACGACGTAACGTCGGGCGGCGTCCTGATCGACGGCATCGACGTCCGTGCCTACGACCTGCCGGCCTACCGGCAGCAGCTCGGCGTCGTGCCGCAGGAGCCGTACCTGTTCGCCGGGACGGTCAGGGACGCGATCGCCTACGGCCGGCCGGGCGCCTCCGATGCCGAGGTCGAGGCGGCCGCCCGCGGCGTCGGCGCGATCGAGATGATCGCCCGCCTGCCCGGCGGGTTCCTGCACCCGGTGGCCGAGCGCGGCCGCAACCTGGCCGCAGGCCAGCGCCAGCTCATCGCCCTCGCGCGCGCGTACCTGGTCGACCCGTCCATCCTGCTGCTCGACGAGGCGACCGCAGCGCTTGACCTGGCTGCCGAGGCCGCGGTCAACCGCGCCACCGAGCAGCTGGCCGCGCGCAGGACCACGCTCGTGGTCGCGCACCGGCTTACGACCGCCGCCAGGGCGGACCGCATCGTGGTGCTCGCGGCTGGCCAGGTCGCCGAGACCGGCACGCACGACGAGCTGCTCGCACACGGCGGGGCCTATGCCGCGATGTGGTCCGCTTTCATCGGCGAGGCTGAGCTGGTTACGTAGGCCCGGCGTCAGCCGGGGTCGCGATGCTCAGCTGTCCCGCTCAAAGCGGTCAGTGCGAGCCCAGGTTCGCTGCCATGCAGCACTGGACCGGCCCGGCCTCGGAGTGGGCCGGCTGCGCGGCCGAGGCTCCGACCGCCGATGCGCCTGCGAGCAGCGCGGCGAGCAGACCGGACGCGACAGCGATACGGATCTTGATCATCTGATTGCCACCTATCTGAGGGGGTTCGCGGCGCCTGACATCAGCCCTTCTGGTGTCAGGGAAACCAGTCAAGCCATTACAACATCCGCACTACCAGGAGCTGCTGGTTAAATTCGTACCAGTCAAGACCAACCTTGACTGGTCAACAAGTAGACCGCTAACGTCCTAGGCACGGCTTTACATCCGGTTACTGCACGGACGATCTGAGGCCTCATGATCGACATGTCTGGCGCGCTCGCGCAGCAGGCCGCTCGGCGGTCCCCGCGCGGCCGGCGCGGACTCAGACATGCCGCCGCCGCCGGGATTCGGATGCGCTAGATGACCGCCGGCTACATCATCCTGGGCCGGCCAGACTGGACCCGGCCGCGACTTGCTCCCGACGGTGACCGGCTCGCCGCCATTCGCTGGCACGACGGCGCGGCTAATATCTGGATCGGGTCGAGCAAGGCGCCGATGCAGCTGGTGACCGATCTGCGGCCGTGGCGGCTGCGCGACTTCCAGTGGGGCGCAGACGGCCGCGGCCTGGTCCTGACGCTGGACGACGCGGGTGGCAGGCGCCGCGGCCTGGCCTGGCTCGACCTGCGCTCGGGCAGCGTCACGAGGCTGACCCCCGAGCTGTCCGCGGACGCGCGCTACGCGGGTCAGATAGGCGGCGCCAAGCCGCGCATCCTGGTGTCCGTCCGGCAGCCGCACGGCCGGGGCGCGGTCCTCCAGGCGGTCACCACGACCGGCGAGGTGGTCGGCGAGTGGCAGGGGCCAGGCGACCCGGTCAGCTGGTGGCTCGCAACCGAGACGCAGGCGGTCGCGGTCTGTAATAGCGGCAGCACTAGCACGTGGTGGCATGCCGACCTGACAGAGCCGTCGTGGTCACGAATAGCCGGGTTCCCGGCCGCCGAGAGCCAGGCATCCCGGCCGATCGCGATTGCCGCGGACACTCACTCAGTATTCGGGACGATCTCCGCCGGGCGCGACACAATCGCGCTTGCTCGCCTGCGCCGGCCGGAATGGACGCCCGAGATCCTCAGCGCCGACGAGCGCTTCGACATCACGTCCGTGCTGATGTCACCCGACGCCATCGCGCCGGACATCGTCACCACGACCGACCCGGACGCACCGCAGTCGGCACTCACAGACGGTGCCGCAGCCGACCTCTCCCGGCTGCGGCACCTGGCAGGCGAGGCGCCTGCCAGGATCCTCGACCGCAACGCGGGCTTCTGCCTCGCGGAGGTCTCCAACCCGGTAGGCGGCCCGGCCTATCTCACCTTCAGCCGGACCTCCAAGGCCGTGGGCAAGCCGCTCGTGCGGTACACCGGCCTCAGCCGGATCCGGATGCACAGGCGGCAGTCGCTCCGGTTCGCGGCCAGGGACGGGCGGATGATCACCGGCTTCCTCACCCGGCCGCCCGGGGCACCGCCGTGGCCGGTGGTGCTCGTCATCCACGACGGCCCGTGGACGCGCGACGACGCGCACATGGACCCGTGGGCGCAGTACCTCGCCTCCGCGGGGTTCTGCTGCCTGCAGGTCAACTACCGCGGCTCGCGCGGATTCGGCAAGGCGTTCCGGAACGCCGGCGACGGGCAGTGGTCCCTCGCGATGCAGGATGACCTGATCGACGCGCTGCGGTCCGGGCCCGTGGCCGACATCACCGACACCGGCAAGATCGCGGCTATGGGCCACGGTTATGGCGGGTACGCCGCGCTGATGCTGGCCACTCAGTCGGACGTGCCGCTGTCCTGCGTCATCTCCGCGTCGGGGCCCACGGACCTGGTGCGGTATGCGAGCAGCCTCATGGCATTCGGCGGCAGGTCCGGGTTCGCCTACGCGGCACGCATCGGCCACCCGGTCGAGGACCGGGGCAAGCTGGCGCTCGCCTCGCCGGTGAACAGGGCCGGCGATTTCGGCGCGCCGACGCTCCTGTTTCACGGCCGCCAGGACGCGTGCGTGCCGGTGAGTCACGTCACCTCGTTCTGCGACGCGCTCCGGCGGGCAGGCAAGGAGCACTCAGTGATCATCTACGAGGACGAGGGGCACGCCTACGCCCGGCCGCAGAACGTCGCGGACTTCAGGCTCCGGACGCTGGAGTTCCTGCACAGCCAGCTGTGCGGCCGCGGCAGCGTGTCCGCCCGCTGACACCAGCGATCCGGCGGCGATCCGACATCAGCAGGACCGTCAGCCAGCTCGCCCGCTCGCGCGCACGGCCGCGCCCGCGGGAACCGACGACGGCCTGACACCCGCGCACTCGGCGGCCTTCCGCAGCGCCGCGACCGCCTCCTCCTGCCTGCCTCGCTCGAACAGCGCGTCCGACAGGTCACGGTAGGCCTGCGCGGCGTCCAGCCGGGTTCCGTGCGACTCCAGCCGCTCCGCGGCCTGCACGGCCTGGCCGTAGCCGGCGTCGACAGCGCCGCTCAGGATGGCCGCCAGCCCGCCGATCAGCCGCGCCTGGTCTCGCTCGGGCGGTCCTTCCTCGCTGAACCGGGCGGCCGAAGCCGCTGCGTACCGGCTCGCCGCGTCGAAATCGCCCTGCATGAGCGCAGACCGCGCCATCTCCGTCTCGCAGCTTGCCAGCACCGGACCGTAGGCCTCCTCGCTCATGACCTCGTGCGCGCGGGCCAGCAGCCGGTCGGCCTCCTCGATCCTGGGCGGGTCACAGCGCAGCAGCAGCCAGGCATAGGTCACCCGCATGCCCGCGAGGTACTTTTCCGGCGATGACTCAGACACCAGCGCGAGGGTTTTGGAAGCTAGGTCGAGCGCGAGGGTGAGCTGGCCGGCATCGGCGGCCACCATGGTCGCGTTCCAGTAGGCGTTGCCGCGGGCGGTGTTGGAGCCGAGCCGCTCGGCCCGCTCGATCACATGGCCGACCAGGTGCTCGGCGGCAAACAGGTCGCCGCGCGCCCAGTACGAGGCGACCAGCGTGGCGGCGAGCTTGATCTCCTCCTCGGTGCCCTCCAGGCCAAGGAGCCGCACCTCACGCAGGGCGCTCTCGCCGATCTCGATGCTCAGCGCGTGATCACCTGCCTGGTTGTACAGCCGGCAGCGGTCTGTCAGCAGGGTGAGCAGGCCCGGAGCGCCGGGCAGCCCGGACCTGGCCGCCTCCAGCAGCCCGTCGTAGTTGTCAAGCGCGGCGTGCAGGTCACCGAGCGCCTCCAGCGCCCTGGCCAGCCCCCAGGCGGCGGCGAGCCGGATCTCGTCATTGCGCGCGCCGGCCAGCTCGGCAAACTGACGGCGCGCCTCCTCTGCCGATCCGCTGGCGAGAGCGATCTCGGCGAACTGCAGCCTGAGCCGCTGCTCGGTGGTCTCCTCGGGCGCGATCCCTGACTCCAGATACTGCACCGAGCAGTTAAGCCTGCGGGCGAGGCCTTCCAGCACGTCGCGCTCGGGCGAGCGCTGGCCGGATTCGATGAGCGAGACATAGCTCGGCGAGACCAGGTCACCCGCCAGGTCCGACTGGCTCAGGCCCAGCTCCTTCCGGAGCGTACGCAGGCGCTGACCGAGCGTTGCACTCATTCACCCTCCACGACAGAGCCACGACCACCCGTGCGTTTCACTCTAAGGCGTCATAATTCTCAGTCAACACTTTAGGGAATCCGAGGTAAAGGCGCACTCAGCCGACGGAAACAGCAGTTAAAGATCGCTTCGACTGAGCGCGCGCGCCAGCCGCCTCACGACTGCCGCCGGCGGCCGCCGGCCCAGGTGACCAGGCCCCCGAGCCCGATCAGCAGCACGCCGATGACCCCGGCCTGCAGGAACGGAAACCCTGAAAGCGGCAGGGCGTGCCCGGCCGGCGAGCGGTGCACGATGCGCCGGGCCAGCCGCGGTGCCCGCCGCGGAGCAGGCCGGCCCCGGATCGCGGTGGCATGCCCCCACTCAATCACCACCTGCCCGTTGCCGCCACGGGCGGCACCGGAAAGTCCGCCGCCGTAGCCGAGGCCGGGCCGGTAGAACCTGCTGCGGACGGCGGTCCCGGCGGGCGGGGCACCCAGGCTCGCCGGCGCGTGATTCCCGTCGGTCCCCTGCAGGGTGAACGCGCGCGTGACGCCGGCGTGCGCGATATAGCCTGATCCGCCCCCGCCATCGCCGGCCGGAAGGCCGGCCGAGTAGATCTGGCACCGGCCGCCACCGCCGCCGTAGTAGCCGCCGCCGCCGCCACCGCCGCCGTATGCTGCGGCGCCGGCACCCGCCGGCGCCGGATCGCTGCCAGCGCCGTTCCCCCCGTAGTACTGCTGCCCTGGCGTCGGCGCCGTGCCGCCGATCCCGGACCCGCCGCAGTCGGCTCCCGGCTCGCCTGCGTCGCCGGCTACCTGCTGCGAGGCGCCCTGGCCCGAGTACCGGGAGCCGTCCGTGCCGCCAGCGAGGCCGCCGCCACCACCGCCGCCAACTACCGCCGGATACTGGCCGGCCGATCCGGATGTCTGCGACCCGGGCGACGCGCCGCCACCGCCGCCCGCGATCAGGACCGGCGCGATCGCGTACCCGTCCGCCCACAGGGCGCTCATGCCGCCGCCGCTGGCCCCGGTGTGCGCGCCGTTGCCGCCGAGCCCGCCACCGCCGTAGACGTTCTGGTCGTAGCCGGTCCCGCCGGCGTACCCGCCCTGGCCGACGGACACCGTGAACTGCTCACCCGGCTGCACCGAGACGGTGCCTGCGGTGAACCCCCCGGCACCGGCGGTGTACTGCGGCCGGCCCAGCATCGCGCCGCCGCCGCCCGCGCCCCACTCGAGCACCCGGATGCTGCGCAGCCCGCCTGGCACCACGAACCACTGGTCGTTGCCGGTGAACGAGTACCGCTGGCAGTGCCGGTAGGGCGGTGCCGGGACGCAGCGCGCGGGTGACGCCGCGGCTACGGCCGGCGCCGGCCCGGCGATAGCCGCAGCGGGCCCGGCCGCGACGCAGCCGGCCGCGCCGATCGCGGCTGCCCTCGCTAACCGCCGGTGAACCCGGGCCATCGGTACTCCCCCGCCAGGCCGCCGCAGCCGCCGGACGCCAGGCGTCCTCGTCGTGACTGCACGCAGCTAGCTGACCGCGGAGAGTTTACTAAGCGCTGCCAGGCCGCGGGCCCGGATCCGTCGATCAGGGCCCGCGGGCGGCCCCGATCCGTGGCTCAGCCGAAGCTGGCCAGAACGGGCTCGCTCGCATCGGCCGCGCTCGCCCCGGCCGCGCTCGCCCCGGCTGCGCGCCCGGCGACCGGGGAGTTGCGGAACTGCCGGACGCTGCGCGGGATTAGTGCCAGCGCAGACGCGATCAGGATGAGCGCGGCGGCCGCGTACTGCGTTCCCGCCAGCGATATCCACGCTGCCACCGGGCCGGCGATGACGGCGCCGGCCGGCATCGCGACGGTTACCCCCAGCGCGTCATAGGACGAGACCCTGGCGAGCTTGTCCGCCGGGACGTTCGTCGCCAGCGCCACCGTCCACTGCACCATCATGATCTCCATGACGATGCCCAGGACGAACGCCTCGACGCAGATCAGCGGCAGCGGCCAGAGCATCGCGAGGGCCAGCGGGGCGAACGCTATCCCGGCCCCGCTCAGCACCACGAACCTGATCGGCCGCTGCGGGCTGAACCGCAGCGACGCCATCCCGCCGGCGATCAGGCCGAGCGATTCCGCGCCGGTGATGGCACCCCAGGCGGCAGCGCCGCCAAGATGAGCGCGGGCGACGGCCGGCCCGAGCACGGTGAACGCTCCGTACCAGGCCATCAGTACGACGGCGAACTGCAGCGTCGTGACCCAGATCCAGGACCGGGAGCGAAATTCCGACCAGCCCTCGCGCAGCTCACGAACCATGCTCGCGTCCTGGCCGCGCTCCGCCGACGTCACCCGGAGCGCCGTCATCAGCGGCAGGGTGCCCAGCATGCCCGTCCCGCAGATGGTCAGCGCCCAGCCGGGACCGATCGCGGCGACGCAGCAGCCCGCGAGCACCGCGCCGCCCATCTGCGCGGCGTTCATCGCCAGCCGGCTGACGGCGCTGGCCTGCTGCATGGAGTCCGCGGGGACGATCCTGGGCAGCAGCGCCGTCGAGGCGGGGTAGAACAGGGCCATGCCCGTCCCGGTCACGCACTCCAGCGCGATCATCTGCCAGAGCGCAGGGTGACCAGTCAGCACCAGGAGCCCGAACAGGCCCTCGCCCGCGGCGATCATCGCGTTGCCGGCGACGATGACCTTCTGCGGCGCCACCCGGTCCGCGATCACGCCGCCGAGCAGGACGAACACGACGGATGGCGCTATCTGCGCCGCGAGCACGTCCGACAGCGCCGTGGTGGAGCCGTGGGTGGCGTTCAGCACCGCGAAGGAGACGCCGACCAGCGAGAACGCGAAGGCGGCAGGGGCAAGCACGCGGTCCGCGAGCAGCAGCCGGAAGTCCCTGATCGCCAGCACCGGGACGCGGCGCGTGAGATCGGACAGGCGGCTCCTGGCCGCGCGCGCGAGCATGAGACAGCTTCCGATCTGCTGGCGAGCTGGATGAACGGGCCCGCCCAGCGTATCCGGGCAGGCAGGCGCCCTGAAACTGGTTATCGGCCGGCTGGCCGCCGGTTGACCGCGCTCGCGGCCGCCGGGCATGATCATCAGAGCCGGGGAAGGTGAGGTGCCGCTCGTCGGCAGCGGAGACGATTCATGGCACCCGGCCAGGCAGTGCTGAGCACGCCGATGGCACGCTCGGAATACAAGACCGGCGCGCCCGGTTCGCGACGTGTGCGAGCCCGGCGAGAGGAGCTGATGGTTACTTGAGCATCCTGGGCACCAGGGTCCTGCGGACAGAGGATCCGAGATTCCTGACAACCGGCGGCGTCTACACCGAGGACGTCGTGGACGACCGGCTCGCCGGGGCGTGCCATGTCTTCTTCGTGCGGTCCCCGCTGGCGCACGCCAGGGTTCTCAGCGTCGACGTCACGGCGGCGCTGGCGGCGCCCGGTGTCATCGCCGCATTTACCGGCGCCGACATGGCCGGCCTGCCGGAGATCAAGCCGTCGGCGGCCGGCCTGATCAACACGCACATGGTCCAGCGGCTGCTGGCCACCGACAAGGTCCGCTTCGTCGGCGAGCCAGTCGCGGTCGTCGTCACCGAGCACCCCTACCAGGGCGAGGACGCCCTCGAGCTGGTCGCCGTCGACTACGACCCGCTGCCCGCGGCGCTCGGCTACGAACCCGACGACGCCAGCCTGCTCTTCGAGGACGCCGGCACGAACGTGGCCGGCTACTGGGGTGACCCGTCCGCGCTCAAGCCGGACCTGTTCGACGACTGCGACGTCGTCGTCACCGAGACGATCAACAACCAGCGGGTCGCGCCCGCGCCGATGGAGACCAGGGCAGCCGCTGCGGTCTGGGGCGCGGACGGCCGGCTCACCGCCTGGATCCCGAACCAGGGCGCGCAGGGCACGAAGGCGCAGGTAGCCAGCATGCTGGCCGTCGACGCTGACCAGGTCCGCGTCATCACGCCCGATGTCGGCGGCGGCTTCGGCGCGAAGTTCGGGGCCGACCCGGAGCAGGTGGTCGTGGCCTGGGTGGCGCGCGAGCTCGGCAGGCCGGCGCGGTGGACCGAGACCCGGTACGAGAACCTCATCGCGATGACGCACGGCCGGGCACAGCAGCACACGGTCACGATCGGCGGCAGCCGGGACGGTGACGTGCGGGCCTACCGGCTGGAGATCGTGCAGGACGCCGGCGCCTACCCGAGGATCGGCGCGGTGCTGCCGATGCTCACGATCCTGATGACGACCGGACCCTACGACATCCCGAGGGCCGAGTCGGTCGCGAAGGTCGTCGTCAGCAACACCACCCCGATCGGCGCATACCGCGGCGCCGGCCGCCCGGAGGCGACCGCGGCGATCGAGCGGGCCATGGACCTGTTCGCGGCGGAGATCGGTGCCGACCCGGCCGACGTCCGCCGCAGGAACCTGCTCGCCCCGTTCACCGAGCCGCACCGCACCGCGTTCGGTGCGCTGTATGACACCGGCGACTATGTCCGGGCGCTGGACCTGGCGCTCGAGGCCGCGGGCTACGCCGAGCTGCGGGCGGAGCAGGCTCGCCGGCGCGCCGACGGTGACGTGCGCCAGCTCGGCATCGGCGTCGCGAGCTACGTCGAGATAACGGGCATGGGAGACGGCGAGGGCACCCCGCCGCAGGAGAACGCCACCGTGGAGGTGCATCCGGACGGGACCGCCACGATCCTGACCGGGACCTCCCCGCACGGGCAGGGGCACGAGACCGCGTGGGCGATGATCGCGAGCGAGGAACTGGGCATCCCGGTGGAGAAGATCACGCTGAAGTGGGGTGACACCGACCTGATTCCCGAAGGCGGCGGCACCGGCGGCTCGCGCAGCCTGCAGCAGGGCGGCGCGGCGGTACAGCAGGCGGCCCTCGAGCTCATCGACGTGGCCCGGCTGCGAGCCGCGGCCCAGCTGGAGGCCAGCGCGGCCGACCTCGTCTTCGACAAGACCCGCAGCGCGTTCAACGTCGCAGGCGACCCCGACGCCGTGGTCCCGCTGACGCAGCTGGCCCAGAACGAGCGGCTGCTGATCCGCACGGTGTTCTCCCAGCCGGGCGCGACGTTCCCGTTCGGCACCCACGTCGCGGTCGCCGAGGTCGACACCGAGACCGGCAAGGCCACGCTGACCCGGGTCATAACCGTGGACGACGCCGGGAAGATCCTGAACCCGCTGCTGGCCGAGGGCCAGCGGCACGGCGGCATCAGCCAGGGCGCCGCGCAGGCCCTGCTGGAAGAGGTCGTGTACGACGACGACGGCAATCCGCTGACCGCCAGCCTCGCCGACTACCCCTTTGTCTCCGCGACCGAGGTGCCGAGCTTCGAGCTCGCCGAGATGGAGACCCCGACCACCTACAACCCGCTCGGCGCCAAGGGCATCGGCGAGGCCGGCTCGATCGGCGCTACCCCCGCGGTGCAGAACGCGATCGTGGACGCGGTGTCGCACCTCGGCGTCCGGCACATCGACATGCCCGTCACATCCCGCCGGGTGTGGCAGGCCCTGCAGGCGGCCCGGTCCGGGTCGCGCCAGCCTGGAACGGAGCAGTAATGACCCGTATTGAGCTCACCGTGAACGGCGAGAAGCGGTCGGACGAGGTCGAGCCGCGGCTGCTGCTCGTGCACTACCTGCGCGAGGTGCTCGGGCTGCGCGCGGCCAACGTCGGCTGCGACACCACCTCCTGCGGTGCCTGCACGGTGCTGCTGGACGGCAAGTCGGTCAAGTCCTGCACCGTGCTCGCGGTGCAGGCGGCTGCCGGGGACGTGGTCACCGCCGAGGGGCTCGCGCCGGCCGGCGAGCTGCACCCCGTGCAGGCGGCGTTCCGCCGGAATCACGGCCTGCAGTGCGGGTTCTGCACGCCCGGCATGGTGATGGCTGCCGTGGGGCTGCTCGCGGAGAACCCGCATCCCACCGAGGAGGAGGTACGCACCGGCCTCGAGGGGAACCTGTGCAGGTGCACCGGGTACCACAACATCGTCCAGTCCGTGCTGAGCGCGGCGTCGGCGACGGGCGCCCCCGCCACGGGAGTGAGCGCGTGATCCCCGCACCGTTCGAGTACGCGGCCGCCGAGTCCGCGGAGCACGCCCTGCGGCTGCTCGCCGAGCACGGCGACGACGCCAAGGTGCTGGCGGGCGGGCACTCGCTGCTGCCGATGATGAAGCTGCGGCTCGCCACCCCGGAGCTGCTGGTCGACATCGGCAGGCTCGACGAGCTGGCCGGCGTCACGACGGACGGCGACGAGCTGGTGGTCGGGGCGACTACCCGGCACGCCGACCTGGCCGCCTCGGAGCTGGCCCGGGCCGAGGCACCGCTGCTCGCGTACGCCGCCGCGCAGGTAGGCGACCCGCAGATCCGGCACCGCGGCACGATCGGCGGCTCGCTGTCGCACTCCGACCCGGCCGCGGACCTGCCGATGGCGCTGGTAGCGCTCGGCGGAGCGATGCAGCTGCAGGGGCCCGGCGGGACCAGGCTGGTCAGCGCCGACGACTTCTTCCAGGGATACTTCGAGACCGCGCTGCAGCCAGACGAGCTGCTGACCGCCGTGCGCGTGCCGCGCAGGCCGGGCGTGCCCTGGGGCTACCAGAAGTTCGTCCGCCGGTCGAACGACTGGGCCATCGTCGGGGCCGCCGCGGTGGCCGGCCGTATCGCGCTGGCCAGCATGGGTCCCACCCCGCTGCGCGCCCGCGCGGCCGAGGAGGCGCTCGCCGCCGGGGCGAGCCCCGCGGACGCGGCCGCGCTCGCGGCGGACGGCACCGCGCCAGGCGAGGACATCCACGCCGACCGCGAGTACCGGCGGCACCTCGCCAGGGTGCTGACCCGCAGGGCGCTGGAGCACCAGACGGGCTGAATCCCGGCTTTACTCTCATTCCGGGCACCCGAATCAGGGCACGACGCCGCGTTCCGGGCGGGTCAAGCCGGGTTTCCAGGGTAGGTCGGTGACTATGACGGCAGGAAACCCGAACGGTCACCGCCGCGACGCCGAGACCGGGCTCGTCCCCGGCCAGGTAGCCGAGCTCGCGGCCGAGATCAGCGAGACGCAGAGTTCCTCGCTGCGCAGGCGGCTCGCCAGCCGCATCCCGGAACTGGCAAGCCGCAGCCGCGAGGCATCGGTGCGCGGGGTGCAGGCAGGCAGCCAGGTGTCGGTCCGCGGGCTGCGGGCCGGCGGTCAGAAATCGGCGCGCGGGCTGAGGTCGGGCGGACAGGCGGCCCTGACCGGGATCCAGTCGGGCGGGCTGTACGCGGGCCGCCGACTTCAGCGGCTCGGTCAGCGGCTGTCCGGTCAGGTACTTCAGATCGCGCCGAAGATTCCCGTCCGCAGCATCGCCACGCTGCGCGAGCAGTATCCGCACCTGGGCACCGAGGACCTGGCGAACGCCCTCATCGAGACCGCGGCCAGGGCGTCTGCCGGCATCGGCGCGGCGGTAGGTGCGGCAGCCGCCGTTCCCTTCATCCCGACCGCATCGGTCGAGCTGGGCGTCGAGACGCTCAGCCTGGTCGCGGTCGAGCTGAAGCTGATCGCGGAGCTGCACGAGGTGTACGGCATGCCCGCCCCCGGCACCAGCGCGCAGCGGATGCTCGCGTACGTCGCCTCGTGGGCCGACCGCCGCGGCGTCCGCATCACCAGCGGCGGCTTGGCGCTGGCGGCGATGGGCTCGCCGATGCGGCGCAAGCTGGAGCGACGGCTTATCACCAAGGCCGGCAAGAGCACGCTGTCGCTCGCGCCGTTCCTGACCGGCGCGGCCGCCGGCGCGCTGCTCAACCACAGGGAGACCCGCAAGCTGGGCCACCAGGTGCGCGACGACCTGAGCAAGCGCGCGGCCGCCGGCTGACAGCCGGCCCGGCTACAGCCGCGCGAGCTCCTCGGCGAGGTCGTCGAGCCCGAGCGCGCCGAGCGAGAGCGCCGCCATGTGCCAGTCTTTCAGGCTGAAGCCAGCGCCGCGGGCGGCCATCGCCGCTTCCCGGCCGGCCAGCCAGGCCCGCTCCCCCAGCTTGTAGCTGATCGCCTGGCCGGGCAGGCCGAGATAGCGGTTGACCTCGCTGGCCAGGAACTCGCGCCCGCGCCCGATGTGCGCGTCGAAGAAGTCAAGCGCGATCTCCGGCGTCCAGGCCTGCCCGGCGAACATCGGCGAGTCCGCGGCGACCGTCAGCCCGAGGTGCATGCCGATGTCGATGATCACCCGGATCGCGCGCATCAGCTGCGCGTCCAGGTAGCCCATCCGGGCGCCGGGCCGCTCCAGGTAGCCGAGCTCGTCCATCAGCCGTTCCGCGTACAGCGCCCAGCCCTCGGCGCTGGCGCTGACGAAGCCGACGGCGGTCTGGTACACCGATAGCTGCCCGGACAGGTACGCCCACTGCGCGAGCTGCATGTGATGACCCGGCACGCCCTCGTGGTACCAGGTGCTGACCAGCCCCCACACCGGGAACGACGACTTCCCGAGGGTGGGCAGCCAGGTCCGGCCCGGCCGGGAGAAGTCGAGCGACGGCGCGGTGTAGTACGGCGCAGCCGCGCTGCCCGGCGGGGCTATCCGCGCCTCGACGACCTTGAGCGGCGCGGCGAGGTCGAACTGCGCCCCGTCCAGCTGTGTCATCGCCTCGTCCATCAGCGCCTGCAGCCAGTCCCTGATCGCGTCCACGCCCTCGATGGCCTGGCCGTGGCTGTCCAGGTGGCGCATCGCCTCGCGCGGAGTCGATCCGGGCAGCACCCTGGCCGCCTCCGCGGTCATCTGCGCCATGATCTCGCGGTACTGTGCCCAGCCCCACTCGTAGGCCTCGGCCAGGTCCGGGCTGGCGCCGAGCCAGCGCCGCGCGCACGTCGCGTACCGCTGCGCGCCGACTCCGTCGGGTGTCCCCGCGGTACCGGGGAGGTACTCGGTGAGCAGCCAGTCACGCAGGCCGGCGACGGCGGCGTCGGCACCTGCGCTGGCCCGGTCCAGGTCGGCGCGCAGCGCCGCGGGTACGTCCGCCGCCGCGGCGAATCCGGTGAACCAGCCGGCCCCGTCGCCGCCGGACTGCCAGTCGGCGAGCTGGCCCGCCACGGTCTCGACCTGACGCGGCGCCGCGTACAGGCCGCGGCGGGCGCCCTCGGCCAGCGACTCGCGGTGGCCGGCCAGCGCCCGCGGGACGGCTGCGATCCGGCCGGCGATCGTGGCCCAGTGCTCCGGGGTCTGCGCCGGCATCAGCAGGAACGTGCCGCGGATCTGCTGCGGGGGCCCGAAGATGTTCGAGATCGCGCGCAGGTGCTCACCGGTCGCCGCGATGGCCTGCTCGGTCTCCAGCCGCTCGCGCAGCAACCGCGCGCAGCGCCGCTCGTCCGGGTCCGCGGGCGCGCCGTCGGCGATCGCGGTCGCGAGGCTCGCGAGTGTCGCCGCGCGCAGGTCTTCCTCGGCCTCCTCGCCTGCGGGCGACAGGTCGGGCAGCCGGTCCTGGCCTTCCGGCCGGCCCAGCGAGGTGGCGACGAGCGGGTTCAGCGCGACGAGCCGGTCGACGTACCCATCCGCGATGTCGCGGACAAGGCGGTCGGCGCCGGCCGGGGAGGTTTCTGGCATGTGCTGCATTC
>Ga0335076_10000399_pt1 | contig 39503 bp, 39 predicted proteins | sample Lox_Sample_25_FD_206717 | JGI IMG/M metagenome (GOLD analysis project Ga0335076, IMG submission 206717) | Soil microbial communities from Loxahatchee National Wildlife Refuge, Florida, United States - Lox_Sample_2.5 | ecosystem: Environmental > Terrestrial > Soil > Wetlands | place: USA...
ATCATCGGCGGCATCCTCTTCGTTCCGACCTCGCGCGACCCGGCGGCGCCGCGCGTCGACATCCCCGGCTTGATGCTGTCCGCGGCCGGGATCACGACGCTGGTCTACACGGTCATCGAGGCGCCCACCTGGGGATGGACCGACGGCCGGACCGCGATCGGGTTCCTCGCGGCCGCAATCGTTCTCGCCGGGTTCGCGCTGGCCGAGCGGCGCAGCACCCATCCCATGCTGGACGTCTCGGTGTTCTTCAACCGCCGGTTCTCCGGCGGCAGCCTGGCGGTGACCGCCGGCTTCCTGACGTTGTTCGGCTTCATCTTCGTCATCACCCAGTACTTCCAATTCATCAAGGACTACACGGCGTTTCAGAGTGGCGTGCGATTGCTACCGGTCGCCGCCTCGATCGCGCTGGCCAGCATCCTGGGACCCCGGCTGGTGCAACGAATCGGCACCACCACCGTCGTCGCCGGCGGGCTCACCGTGTTCGCCGCCGGGTTGGCGTGGGCGTCCACGGCGGACGCCGCCACGCCCTACAACCAGATCGCCATGCAGATGGTGCTGCTCGGCGGCGGCCTCGGCCTGACGACGGCGCCGGCCACCGAGGCCATCATGGGATCGCTGTCCGCCGACAAGGCCGGGGTCGGCTCGGCCGTCAACGACACCACGCGTGAACTCGGTGGCACCCTCGGCGTGGCCATCGCGGGCAGCATCTTCGCGTCCGTGTACTCGGGGCATCTCGGGGCAACCGCACTGACGGGGTTGCCGGCCGAGGCGATGCGGCGCTCAATGGCTCTGGCGCACACGGTGATCGGGCACCTGCCTGCGCAACAAGCCGGCCACGTCCGCGACGCCGTCGATCGCGCGTTCCTGGATGGCCTGCGGGTGAGCTCGCTGGTATGCGCGGGCATCGCGCTGGGCGCCGCGATCGTCGTGGCCTGGTTCTTGCCGGCACGCGCGCGACAAGCGACGCCGTCCCCCGAACTATCCAAGGCCTAATACCCCCCAACGCAGAAAGGCACGGAAAACATGAGTACAACGCCATCCGCCAGCAGCTATGTCCTCGGACACGCCGACGTGGAGGTGCAGCGGCTGCTCTTGCAGGGACGGCTGTATGACGGCTACACCGAGCACGCACTGCGGCTCGCCGGGCTGCGCCCGGGCATGCGGGTGCTCGATATCGGCTGCGGGCCCGGCGACGTGTCGTTTGTCGCCGCCCGGCTGGTCGGCCCGACGGGGACCGTGCTCGGTGTCGACGCCGCACCCGCCATGGTGGAACTGGCCCGCGCCCGCGCCGCCGAACGAGGCCTGTCCACAGTGCATTTCACGCAAGCCGCGATCGACGCGATCGCCCTGGACGAACCGGTCGACGCGGTGGTCGGCAGGCTGATCCTGATGCACCTGCCCGACCCGGCCGCCACCCTGCGGCACCTCAGCTCCCTGGTGCGTCCCGGCGGCGTCGTCGCGTTCTCCGAGAACGACATCACCGCGACGCGCAGCATCCCCGACATGCCGCTGTTCGGGCGGGTAACCGACGGGATCGTCCGCGCCTTCGAGGCCATGGGGCTCAGCCCGCGGTTCGGCACCACGCTGCACAGGGTCTTCGCCGACGCAGGCCTGGGCGCGCCGCGGCTGACCCTCGGCACGCCGATCGGGACCGCCGCAGACACCGACATCCTGGCCTACGCCGCGGAGGTGTGGCGGTTGGTCTTCCCGATCGCGCAACAGGCGGGCTTCGCCACCGACGGGCTCGCCGACATCGACGAGTTCGTTCCGCGATTCCGCCGGGAGGCGCTCGCGGCCGACGCCCTCGTCGCGATGCCGCCCATCATCACCGCGTGGGCCGAGGTGCACCGATGAACGGCACAATCCAGGACCAGTACTCGACGGGCCTGTCGCGCAACAACATCGAGCGGGCGCTGGTCGCCGCCGGGAAGGACCTCGACCGCCTCGCGCCGGCCGACCTGGGCCTGCTCGAGGACTTCCATACCATGGGCCGCTATGCCACCAGCCAGCTGGCGGACCTGGCGCAGATCTCCAGTGCAAGTGAAGTTCTCGACGCCGGCAGCGGTGTCGGCGGCACCGCCCGCTACGTCGCCGACCGCTACGGCTGCCGAGTCACCGCCGTGGACCTCACCGACGAATACTGTGAAACGAACCGCTGGCTCAATGGGCTCGTCGGGCTCGACGACCGGATATCCGTTCGTCAGGCGGACGTCACCGAACTCCCGCTCGCCGACTCCACTTTCGACGTCGCCATCAGCCAGCACGTCCAGATGAACGTGGCCGACAAGGCGCGCCTGTACTCCGAAACGCGCCGGGTCCTCAAAGAGGGCGGGCGGCTTGCCATGTGGGACATCACAATTGAAAATGGCGGCGAGCTCGGCTATCCCCTGCCCTGGGCCGATCACCCCGCACGCAGCCACCTGGTCACCCCCGCCGAATTGCGCTCCGCCGTCGAATCCGCCGGGTTCGCCGTCGAAGCGTGGAACGACCTCACCGACCAGGCGGCCGCGCTCATGCAGGCCATGCTGGCCCAGCCCGCAAACCCGCTGGGCCTGCACGCCTTCGTCACCGACTTCCGGCGCAAAGCCGAAAACCTCACCCAGGCCCTGGCCGACGGACGCCTTCGCGCCGTCCAGGCAGTTTGTGTGCGGTGAATGCCATGCAGCACACCGAGGTTCCGGACCAGCGCTACACGCTGGCATGGAGTGGCGGCCGCGGTGAGGTCAAGTTCCTGCGGCGATCCGACGGCTCCCGGTTGCGCTACTTCACGGCCGGAACCGGCCCGCCGCTTGTCCTGCTCCACACCGTTCGCACACAGCTGGACTACTTCCAGCGTGTCGTGCCCGCGCTCTGGGATGACTTCGCCGTGTATGCCCTGGATCTGCCCGGCATGGGATGGTCCGACGTCGCGCCCGGCGCCCGATACGGAGAGGCTGAATTGTGCGGCGCAGTAGTCGAATTCGTCAGAACGCTCGACCTGCACGAGGTCACGTTGGCGGGTGAATCGATGGGGGGCGCGATCGCCCTGTTGGCCTCGATCGAGCTGCAGGACCGGGTGCGCAACGTGATCGCTTTCAACCCCTACGACTACCCCGGCGGGCTTGAACGCGGCAACTGGTTCGCCCGCGTGATCGGAACGGGTGTGCGGCTTCCCGGTTCGGGACCGGTCTTCGCCCGGTCGGAGAATCGCATGATCCTGCGGGCGGTGCTGCGCGGCGGCGTCGCCGACCACCACGCGTTGCCGGGGGACCTACTTGACGAGCTACGGCGAAGCGGCCGCCGGTCTGGCTACCCCAGGGTGAATCGGGCCATCATGCGCAGCCTGACCGGGTTCGTCGACGCGAAAAGCCGCTACGCGCAGGTGAAGACACCCGTCACGCTGGTATACAGTGGGTACGATTGGTCACGTCCGGCGGAGCGGGACCAGGTCGCCCACCAGCTTGGTGTGCAGGCCATCACGGTGACCGGCGCTGGCCACTTCTCGGCCCTCGAGCGCCCCACGGAGATGGTCCGCATCATCCGGCACGCCATCGGAAGAACCGCCAATTCATGAGGCAAACCCGCGCGGCGTCGTGGCTGCCGGTGATGATCCGTCTGACCGCGGTCGGGTATTTGCTTTTCTTCGTGCCCGACCTGATCCTCGCCGCCGCACACCGCGTCAACGGGTTGCTGCCGTTGTTGGCTCGACTCTTTGACTGGGGCGAGGGCGGCGACGCGATCGCCGTCATGTTCGCCGCCGTTTACATCGTCTGGGCGCTCTTCCTGTTCAGCTCGGCGCAAGCCCCCCTCGCCAACCGGCTGTTCCTCGACTTCAATCTGGTCGCGAACTCCGCGCATTTCGGCGTGATGCTCGTCATGGCGGTCGCCATGCGCGACGAGCACCGGCACTTGGCGGGCGTGGTCGCGCTCGGATTGCTCACCACGGTGCCGTTGGCGGTGTGTTGGCTTCCGGTCCGGCGCCGCAATGCGTAACGGCTTGGGTTTGAATGAGGTTCTGTGGTTCAGCGGCAATGTGGTGATCGGTGGGCCAAGCGTTAGCAGAGCCTTGTGCGCTGAATGTCCATAAGCTGTGGTGGTGGAACGGTGCGACGAGTGCGGATACGCCTACGACCTGACCGCTGCGACACGGGCTGGCGACGACATCCGGGTCGGCGTTGCTGAATTGGCTCGGCTGCTAATCACCACCGAACGACGTGTCCTGGCGCGGCGGACCGCGCCGGAGCTGTGGTCGCCGTTGGAGTACGCCTGCCACGTCCGCGACGTACTGATCACCCAGCGTGAGCGGGTGCTGCTGGCCCGCCGCGTCGACGTGCCCGCCGCCGCACCAATGGGCCGCGACGAACGCGTGGCCCACGAGGGATACGCCGAGAGCAATCCGACCGAGGTCGCCGAGGAAGTAACGATTGCGGGGCGGCTGCTGGCGAACGTGTTGGGCCGGCTCGACACCCGCGATTGGGAGCTCCGCATCGTCTACAACTGGCCGCAGCGCACCGAGCGGACGCTCCGCTGGGTGGCCGTCAATACGCTGCACGACGTGCGCCACCACCTGCTGGACATACACCGCCAGCTCGCCTGAGCTGGCTGCACGTTAAGGCGCACGGCGGTAATGGGATTCGGTGCGCGACACGCTGTCGCCGAACCGGTAGTGGGCCGGGTCAACTGACGGCGCATGCTGGCTGTGCCACACGGCCGACTCGCCCGAATACCGGGGCCGGGCGGGCTGGGGATGCTGCTGGCGCCTGTCGAAGCGGTCGAGCCGGTGCGCCGGCACCAGTCCGGTGAGCATGAGATTCCCGATCTCGCGCAGCATATTGCCCGCGCTGCGCCGGGTGTCCGCCGCTTCGACGTAGCGGCGGGCGATGGTGAGAAAGTCTTCGGGTTCGACGCCGGCGACGTCACGCACATCAGTGGTCGGGCCGCCCACCTCCCAGCTTCCCAGGCCGGTCTCGGGCAGGTAGTGGCGCAAGCCGGACTCGAAGAACATGTCGGCTCCGAGTCGCTTGGCGTTAACGCGCACCGCTCGCATGAACATCCACAGGGGAATTTCCATGAGGCGGACCCGCCGGCCCAACGCCTCACCCACTGCGTCGGCGATGTTACTGCCGGACAACAGCTTTGGCCCAGTCGGACGGTAGGCCCGACCGTCATGGCGGTGCGGGTCAAGCAATGCGCCCACCGCGACCCGGGCGATGTCTTCATTGGACGGGGGCGCGTTGCGTCGTCCCCCGGTCGCCGGCATCGGCAACACCCCGAGTTGGGCGGCAACCGGCAACACTAGGAAATAGTTGTCCGCGAAGAAGCCGGGATCAACCGCGACGTGGGCGGTGTCCGGCAGCAGTTGAAACAGCTTGTCTGACAACCAGTGCTGGCGCGTCATCAGAGACGGATGTTCGGGACTGGCCAGCCACTGGCCCAGCGAGACCACCGCCTCAACGCCGGCGCCGCGCGCGGCCACGGCAAAGGTGACCGCACTGTCGAGTGCGTGCGGGTGGTACGGGGGGTTGAAGAACAATCGGTCCACGCCGTCGACCGCGGCCTGAACCTGTTGAATGTCAAGCATATCCGCCACGACGATCTCAGCGCCCAAGGCCCGCAAACGGGCACTGCGCCCGTCGTCGCGACGTACCAATGCCCTGGTAGCCACGCCATGTTCCAACAATTGGGCCGCCACCGCGCCGCCGATCTTTCCTGCCGCGCCGGTGACCAGCACACGTGTGTTTGTCATTGGAGTTCCCTTCCCTGTTTGGATCACAAAATGTGACCGATGGTTACTTCCGCAGTATGCGACCGCAATGTGACCGTTGTCAACATCTCGGTGGGCGTGAGATCGTGATGGCATGAGTTCCGTCAGCGCCGGCCCCCCCGGCAAAAAGGGCTACCACCACGGTGCGTTGCACTCGGCCCTGATCGAGGCGAGCATCGCGCTGGCCCGCGAGGGCGGACCCGATCGGGTGGTCCTGCGCGAGGCGGCCCGGGCCGCCGGAGTGTCACACTCGGCCGCCTACCGCCACTTCGCCGACCGCGAGGCGCTGTTGGCCGAGGTGTCGAGCTATGCGCGCGACGAGCTCGCCGCGCAAATGCGCCGACGCGTCGATCGCACCAACGACCCTCGCAAGAGGCTGCGCGCGGTCGGCACCGCCTATATCGACTTCGCGATCTCCGAGCCGGGACTGTTTCGCACCGCGTTCACCTCGCATCCCGCGACGTCCGGCGGCGCGGAGCACGGTCGAGCGACAACGGGCCGGGACCCGTTCGAGGTCCTTGGTCAAGTGCTCGACGAAGCCCAAGCCGCCGGCCTACTGGATGCTCGCCGCAGGCCAGGGGCCGAGATTGCCGCCTGGTCAGCGGTGCACGGCCTCGCCAGCCTGCTACTCGACGGACCGCTACCCAGGAGCCCCGCCGCCGTCAGATTCGCGCGAGCCCAGGTGTTCGACCTCATCGAGCGCGGACTGCTCAACGACACGTAAACCTGCGCCGCAAAGGCGCATGACGCTGGCGGCACGCGGGTAAGCGTGGTGGAGTGGATATCGCCCGATCCGAACGCGAGAGTGAGGTCCACTGGTGAGTTCAGCGCTGGGTCTGCCAGAGAAGGTACGTGCCTGTCTGTTCGACCTCGACGGTGTGCTCACCGATACCGCGAGCGTGCACACCAAGGCCTGGAAGGCCATGTTCGACGCCTACCTGTCCGAACGGGCCAAGCGAACGGGGGAAAAGTTCGTCCCCTTCGATCCGGCCGCGGACTACCGGAAATATGTGGACGGCAAGAAGCGCGAGGACGGGGTCCGGTCGTTCCTGAGCAGCCGGGGAATCGAGCTGCCCGACGGCAATCCGGACGATCCCGACGACGCCGAGACGATATACGGCCTGGGCAACCGCAAGAACGAAATGTTCCAGAAGGTCCTGCACGACGACGGCGTGGAGGTGTTCGAGGGGTCGCGGCGCTATCTGGAGGCGGTCTCGGCCGCGGGCCTGGGGATCGCCGTGGTGTCGTCGAGTGCCAACACCCGCGACATCCTCGAGATCACCGGTCTCGACCGGTTTGTGCAGAAGCGAGTGGACGGCATCACGCTGCGCGACGAGCACATCGCCGGCAAGCCGGCCCCCGACTCGTATCTGCGCGGGGCGGAGATGCTCGACGTCCCCGCCGACGCCGCGGCCGTGTTCGAAGACGCGTTGTCGGGCGTGCAGGCCGGCCGTGCCGGTAACTTCGGCTGCGTGGTGGGCGTCGACCGGGTGGGCCAGGCCGAGGACCTGCGCCGCAACGGTGCCGACGTGGTGGTCACCGATCTCGCCGACCTGCTTCAATCATGATCACCGAGGAAGCCTTTCCCGTCGAACCCTGGCAGGTCCGCGAGACCAAGCTCGATTTGAATCTGCTGGCCCAGTCGGAATCCCTGTTCGCCTTGTCCAACGGGCACATCGGGTTGCGCGGCAACCTCGACGAGGGTGAGCCGTACGGCCTGCCGGGCACCTACCTGAACTCCTTCTACGAAATCCGGCCGCTGCCCTACGCCGAGGCCGGCTACGGCTACCCCGAGGCCGGCCAGACTCTCGTCGACGTCACCAACGGCAAGATCATCCGGCTGCTGGTCGAGGACGAGCCGTTCGACGTCCGCTACGGCGAGTTGATCTCCCACGAGCGGGTGCTCGACCTGCGCGCCGGGACACTGACCCGCCGCGCGCACTGGCGCTCGCCAAACGGCAAGCAGGTCAGGGTCGTGTCCACCCGGCTGGTCTCGCTGGCTCAGCGCGGCGTCGCCGCCATCGAGTACGTCGTCGAAGCGGTCGAGGAGTTCGTTCGCGTGACCGTGCAGTCCGAACTGGTCACCAACGAGGACCAACCCGAGACGTCCGGCGACCCCCGGGTGTCAGCGATTCTGGAGAAACCGCTGGAGGCCGTCGAACACGAAAACACCGACACCGGAGCGCTTCTCATGCACCGGACCCGGGCCAGCGCGCTGATGATGGCGGCCGCGATGGACCACGAGATCGACGTTCCCGGACGTGTCGAGTTCAGCACCGATGCGCGTCCGGACCTGGCCCGGACCACCGTGATCTGCGGGCTGCGCGCGGGACAGAAGCTGCGCATCGTCAAGTACCTGGCGTACGGCTGGTCGAGCATGCGCTCCCGCCCGGCACTGCGCGATCAGGCCGACGCCGCGATACACAGCGCCCGCTACAGCGGGTGGCAAGGGCTGCTGGACTCGCAACGGGCCTACCTCGACGACTTCTGGCAAAACGCTGACGTCGAGGTCGAGGGCGACCCCGAATCTCAGCAGGCCGTCCGGTTCGGGATGTTCCACCTCCTACAGGCCAGCGCGCGCGCCGAACGCCGGGCGATCGCCGCCAAGGGGCTCACCGGAACCGGGTACGACGGCCACGCCTTCTGGGACACCGAGGGTTACGTGTTGCCGGTGCTGACCTACACCGCGCCGCATACGGTCGCCGACGCACTGCGGTGGCGGGCGTCGACGACGGACCTTGCCAAGGAGCGCGCGGCCGAACTCGGCCTGGCCGGGGCGAGCTTCCCATGGCGCACCATCCGCGGCCAGGAGTGCTCGGCCTACTGGCCGGCCGGCACGGCGGCCTGGCACATCAACGCCGACATCGCAATGGCCTTCGAGCGGTACCGCGTCGTCACCGGTGACGACTCGCTCGAAAGCGACTGCGGCCTCAAGGTGCTCGTCGAGACCGCCCGGCTGTGGATGTCGCTCGGGCACCACGACCGGCACGGCGTTTGGCACCTCGACGGCGTCACCGGTCCCGACGAGTACACGGCGATCGTCCGCGACAACGTCTTCACGAACTTGATGGCGGCGCACAACCTGGTCACCGCCGCCGAAGCCTGCAACCGCCATCCCGAGGACGCGGAATCGATAGGCGTCACCACCGAGGAGACGGCCTCGTGGCGCGACGCGGCCGACGGCGTCAACATTCCCTACGACGCGGAGCTGGGCGTCCATCAGCAGTGCGAAGGCTTCACCACGTTTGCCGAATGGGACTTCGAAGCCAACACCACCTACCCGCTGCTGTTGCACGAGGCCTACGTGCGGCTCTACCCCGCCCAGGTGATCAAGCAGGCCGACCTCGTGCTGGCGATGCAGTGGCAGAGCCATGCGTTCACGCCCGAACAGAAGGCGCGCAACGTCGACTACTACGAGCGGCGCATGGTCCGCGACTCGTCGCTGTCGGCCTGCACTCAGGCGGTGATGTGCGCCGAGGTCGGGCATATGGAGCTGGCCCACGACTACGCCTACGAGGCCGCACTGATCGACCTGCGCGATCTGCACCACAACACCCGCGACGGGTTGCACATGGCCTCGCTTGCCGGGGCCTGGATAACGATGGTGGTGGGATTCGGCGGCCTGCGCGACGACGAGGGCATCCTGACGCTGGATCCCCTGCTCCCCGATGGCATTTCACGCCTCCGGTTCCGGCTGCGGTGGCGGGACTTCCGGCTGTGCGTCGACGTCAACCACACCGAGGTCACCTACACGGTGCACGACGGGCCCGATCACGAGCTGACCATCCGGCACGCCGGTGAAGCTCTCACCCTGAAAACGGATTCGCCGACGACCGTCGCGGTGCGCGCCCGCAAGCCGCTGCTGCCCACACCGCAGCAGCCACCGGGCCGCGAGCCGCTGCACCGGCGCGCCCTGGCCCGCAGTCAGTGAGGCTTGAGGATCCGGTCCGCCTCGGCGTCCACTGACTCGCGAATTTCGGCATCGGTCAACTCGTCGAGACCGGTGGCCGAGCGCAGGATGGGTGCGAACAACCGCCAACCGAACTGCAGCGCGAGGGCGTTGGCGACCGCCAGCCGCGCACCGATCTCGGTGTCGTGACGTGACCGCGCCTCGTCGACGAGCCCGGCGGCGTTGGGGAAGCGCTTTTGCAATTGCGCGGCCGGATACCCGTCGAGCACCGTCCGCGCCATCACCCGCATCTGCCGGTCGAGCGCCCGTTCGACGTCGGCCGGCGCACCCGAGTCCAGCTGTTCCGTGAGGTTCGCGCCGAGGTGATCGAGCACGGCGCCCACCAGCTGGTCCTTCGTGCCGAAGTGACGAAACACCAGCCCGTGGTTGACTTTTGAACGGGCGGCGATGTCGCGGATCGACGTCGCGGCCGGGCCCCGTTCGGCGAACAGGTCGGTGGCGGCCTCCAAGATGGCCGCCCCCACCTCTTCTCGCCCGGTGGGAATTTCCCGGCCAGCACTTGCCGAGCGTGTAGTCATGTGACTACACTAACCCATGTAGTCAGTTGACTACACCTGACTTCACCGCAAAAGGACAAGAAATGACCGACTCCCTCACCGTCACCAAGCTGGGCAGCCGGATCGGCGCCCGACTCGACGGCGTGCAACTGGGCGGCGACCTCGAGCCGGACATCGTCGACGAGATCCGCGAGGCGTTGCTGGCCAACAAGGTGATCTTCTTCCGCGGGCAACACCACCTCGACGACGAACAGCAGCTCGCATTCGCGCGGCTGCTGGGCACCCCGATCGGCCACCCCGCGGCCGCCGTCCTGGCCGCCAACAACGCGCCGATCATCACGCCGATCAACTCCGACTACGGCAAGGCCACGCGCTGGCACACCGACGTCACGTTCGCCGCGAACTACCCCGCGGCCTCGATCCTGCGCGCGGTCACGCTGCCCAGCTACGGGGGCTCGACCCTGTGGGCCTCCACCGCGGCGGCCTATGATCACCTGCCCGAGCCGCTCAAGTGGCTCGTCGACAACCTGTGGGCGCTGCACACCAACCGCCGCGACTACATCACGCCGGAAGCGTTGAACGACGCGCAGCGGGCGTTTCGGCAGGCGTTCGAGAAGCCGGATTTCCAGACCGAGCATCCCGTGGTGCGCGTGCACCCCGAGACCCGTGAGCGGACGCTGCTGTTGGGTGATTTCGTACGCGGGTTCGTCGGCCTGGACAGCTACGAGTCGACCGTGCTGTTCGAATTGCTGCAACGGCGAATCACCATGCCCGAGAACACCATTCGCTGGAACTGGGAGCCCGGCGACGTCGCCATCTGGGACAACCGGGCGACCCAGCACCGGGCAATCGACGACTACGACGGTCAATACCGGCTCATGCACCGGGTGACGTTGATGGGCGATGTTCCCGTCAACGTGCACGAGCAACGCAGCCGGGCCGTCAGCGGCGCCCCGCTTGAGGCGACCGCGAGCTGATGAGGGGTCAGCCCGCGGTGCTCACCGGGTCGATCGGTAGCCAGCGCAACGCGCCCGGCGCATGCGCTGGCACCACCGGGTGCTCGGGGGGGACCGGGTCCAGCCTGCGGTAGGTGTCGCCCTGCAGCGGCCGCAGATCGTTCTCGCCCTTGTTCGGCCACAGCGCGGCGGCCCGCTCGGCCTGCGCGGTGATGGACAGCGACGGGTTCACGCCCAGGTTGGCTGAGATCGCCGCCCCGTCCACCACGAACAGGGTCGGATAGTTGTAAACCCGGTGATACGGGTCGACGACGCCGTTCTCGGGGCTGTCGCCGATCACCGCGCCGCCCAGGAAGTGGGCCGTCAGCGGGATGTTGAACAGCTCGCCCCAGGTGCCGCCGGCCACGCCGTCGACCTTGGCGGCGATGCGGCGGGTGACCTCGTTGCCGATCGGAATCCAGGACGGGTTGGGCTCGCCGTGTCCCTGCTTGCTGGAGTACCAACGGATTCCGAGCTTGCCGCGCTTGGTGAACGTGGTGATCGAGTTGTCCAGGTGCTGCATCACCAGCGCGATCAGCGTGCGCTCGCTCCACTGGTGGACGTTGAGCATGCGCAGGATGCCGCGGGGATCCTCGCGGGACTGGTCCAACAACTGCTTCCACCGCGGCACTGCGCTGCCTGGGGGACCCTCCGGGTCCGGCCCGTCGGTCATCAGCGTCTGCAGCAGCCCCATCGCGTTGGAACCCTTGCCGTAGCGGACGGGCTCGATGTGGGTCTCCGACGTCGGATGAATCGACGACGTGATCGCCACCCCGTGGGTCAAGTCCAGATCGGGCGAGACCTGTATCGTCGCGGCACCGACGATCGACTCGGAGTTGGTGCGGGTCAACACGCCCAGCTGTTTTGACAGCCGGGCCAACTTCCCGGCGTCGCGCATCTTGAACAGCAGGTGCTGCGTTCCCCAGGTGCCCGCGGCCAAGATCAGGTAGTCGGCGGTGTAGGTGCGCCTGTCGCGGCGCAGCCAACTTCCGGTGCGAACCGTGCGGACCTCCCACAGCCCGTCGGGGCGCTGCTCGAAGCCTTTCACCGTCGTCATCGGAATGACTTGTGCGCCATTCGATTCCGCGAGGCCCAGGTAGTTCTTCACCAGGGTGTTCTTGGCGCCGTAGCGGCATCCGGTCATGCAGCAGCCGCATTCCAGGCAGCCGGTGCGGTCCGGGCCGGCGCCGCCGAAGTACGGGTCGGGCACCGTCTTTCCTGGAGCTTTGGTGCCGTCCGGGCCGAAGAACACCCCGACCGGGGTGGGCACGAAGGTGTCGCCGCACCCCATCTCGTCGGCGACTTCCTTGACGATGCGGTCGGCGTCGGTGAACGTCGGATTCTCCACCACGCCCAGCATCCGTCGCGCCTGCTCGTAGTGCGGCATCAGCTCGTCACGCCAGTCGGTGATGTGCTTCCACTGCGGGTCATTGAAGAACGGCTCCGGCGGCACGTACAACGTGTTGGCGTAGTTCAGCGAACCGCCGCCCACACCGGCGCCGGCCAGGATCATCACGTTGCGCAGCGGGTGGATCCGTTGGATGCCGTAGCAGCCGAGCTTGGGGGCCCACAGAAACTTGCGCAGGTCCCAGGAGGTTTCGGCGAACTCCTCGTCGGCGAAGCGGCGGCCGGCCTCCAGCACGCCCACCCGGTAGCCCTTTTCCGTCAGCCGCAGCGCGCTGACGCTGCCCCCGAACCCCGAACCGATGATCAGGACGTCGTAATCCGGCTTCATCGCACCAGTATGGGCTTACCGGCCGGTAATAAACCAGCGAGCCCCCCGTTGCCCAGGAGGCCTCAGCTTCCGGTGGTGAGGCCGACCTTCTGGAACTCCTTGAGGTCGCAGTAACCGGCCTTGGCCATCGACCGGCGCAGACCGCCGACCAGGTTCAGGCCGCCGAACGGATCGTCGGACGGACCGTTGAGAACCTGCCGCAGCGACGGGCGTTCGCCGACGGCGATCTGCAGCAACGCGCCGCGCGGCAACGACGGGTGCGCCGCCGCGGCCGGCCAGAACCACCCGCCCCCGAGCGCCTCGGCGGATTCGGCCAGCGGCGTGCCCAGCACCACCGCGTCGGCGCCGCAGGCGATGGCTTTGGCCAGCTCGCCCGAGGTGTGGATGTCGCCGTCGGCCAGCACGTGCACGTAACGGCCGCCGGTCTCGTCGAGGTATTCGCGGCGCGCGGCGGCGGCGTCGGCGATCGCGGTGGCCATCGGCACGCTGATGCCCAACACCTCGTCGGTGGTGGTCACCCCGCTGGTGGAGCCGTAGCCGACGATGACCCCGGCGGCGCCGGTGCGCATCAGGTGCAGCGCGGTGCGGTGGTCGAGCACCCCGCCGGCGACCACCGGAACGTCCAGCTCGGAGATGAAGGTCTTCAGGTTCAGCGGCTCACCATCGCTGGCCACCCGCTCGGCCGACACGATCGTGCCCTGGATGACCAGCAGGTCGATCCCGGCCTGGAGCAGCACCGGTGTGAGGGACTGCGCGTTCTGCGGGCTGACCCGCACCGCGGTGATCACCCCCGCCTCGCGGATGCGGGCGACCGCCGAGCCCAGCAGCTCGGGGTCCAGCGGCGCCGCGTGCAGCTCCTGCAGCAGCCGGATCGCCGCCGACGGTTCGGGCTCCTTCTCGGCAGCCTCGACCAGTTGCGCGATCTTGGCCTCGACATCGGGATGCCGGCCGATCAGCCCCTCGCCGTTGAGCACCCCCAGCCCGCCGAGCCGGCCCAGCTCGATCGCGAACTCCGGGGACACCAACGCATCGGTCGGATGGGCCACCACCGGGATCTCGAACCGGTAGGCGTCGAGCTGCCATGTCGTCGACACGTCCTTCGACGAGCGGGTGCGGCGCGACGGCACGATGCTGATTTCGCTGAGTTCATACGTGCGACGGGCGACGCGGCCCATCCCGATCTCGACCATGGCCAGTTCGCTGTTCACCGCGCGAAGTAGTTGGGCGCTTCGACCGTCATGGAGACGTCGTGCGGGTGGCTCTCCCGCAGGCCGGCCGCCGTGATCCGCACGAATTGCGCGTCTTGCAGCGCCTCTATCGTGGGCGAACCGGTGTACCCCATCGCGGCCCGCAGACCGCCGGTCAGCTGGTGGATCACCGACGACAGCGGTCCGCGGAACGGCACCCTGCCCTCGATGCCCTCGGGCACCAGCTTGTCCTCGCTCAGGGCGTCGTCGGCGAAGTAGCGGTCCTTGGAGTACGACTTGCGGCCGCCAGGACCACCCCTGCCTTGCATGGCGCCCAGCGACCCCATGCCCCGATAGCTCTTGAACTGCTTGCCGTTGACGAAGATCAGCTCGCCGGGCGCCTCGGCGGTGCCCGCCAGCAGCGAGCCCAGCATGGTCGCCGACGCACCGGCGGCCAGCGCCTTGGCGATGTCGCCGGAGTACTGCAGGCCCCCGTCGGCGATGACGGGCACGCCCGCGGGCCGGCACGCCGCGACGGCCTCCAGGATGGCGGTGATCTGCGGCGCACCGACGCCGGCCACGACGCGCGTCGTGCAGATCGATCCCGGTCCCACACCGACCTTCACCGCGTCCGCGCCGGCATCGACCAGCGCCGTGGCCGCGGTCCTGGTGGCCACGTTGCCGCCGATCACCTCGACGCGGTCGCCGACCTCGGCCTTGAGTTTGCCGACCATGTCGAGCACCAGCCGGTTGTGCGCGTGCGCGGTGTCGACGATCAACACGTCGACCCCGGCGTCAACCAGCATCATCGCGCGGACCCAGGCGTCGCCGCCGACGCCGACCGCGGCGCCCACCAGCAGCCGGCCGTCGCAGTCCTTGGTGGCCAGCGGGTGTTGTTCGGTCTTGACGAAGTCCTTGACGGTGATCAGCCCGGTCAGCCGGCCGTGACCGTCGACGACGGGCAGCTTCTCGATCTTGTTGCGCCGCAACAGGCCCAGCGCCGCGTCGGCGCTGACGCCCTCCTGGGCTGTGATCAGCGGCGCCTTGGTCATCACCTCGGCGACCTGCTTGGTCTGGTCCACCTCGAACCGCATGTCGCGGTTGGTGATGATGCCGACCAGCGCGCCGGACTCGTCGACCACCGGCAGCCCGGAGATCCGGAACCGGGCGCACAGCGCGTCGACCTGCGCCAACGTGTTGTCCGGGCGGCAGGTGACCGGATCGGTGACCATGCCGGCCTCCGAGCGTTTCACCATCTCGACCTGGCCGGCTTGCTCGGCGACCGGCAGGTTGCGGTGCAGCACGCCCATGCCGCCCGCCCGGGCCATAGCGATCGCCATCCGCGACTCGGTGACGGTGTCCATCGCCGAACTGACCAGCGGCACTTTCAGCCTGATCTTCTTGGTGAGCTGGCTGGAGGTGTCCGCGGTGGCGGGAACCACATCGGAGGCCGCGGGCAGCAGTAGAACGTCGTCGAAAGTCAGTCCGAGCATCGCGATTTTGTATGGGTTGTCGCCCCCGGTCGGCAGCGGGTCGTCGGCCAGTCCCGCAATATGGGGGTCGCGCACGTACGGGCCGACAACCAGGTCGGAGCTGTCTTCTAAGTGCGACATGCCACGGGACATTGGGGGCCCTCCATACGCGCGCGGAGTGAGAATCCCATCCTATCGGCTCGCGCAGCCCCGGCACTCGCTCGCCCGGGCGTGCCGCGCGCACCGAGCGCACGCCACCCGGCGGGAATCTCCCTGCTGGCGTTCTGACGGCCCGCTTGCGTAGGCTAGAGGGCGTGCGTGACCACCTCCCGCCGGGTTTGCCGCCCGACCCGTTCGCCGATGACCCCTGCGATCCGTCGGCTGCGCTGGAAGCCGTCGAGCCGGGACAACCCCTGGATCCGCAGGAGCGGATGGCGGTCGAGGCCGACCTGGCCGATCTGGCCGTGTACGAGGCCCTGTTGGCGCACAAGGGTATTCGCGGGCTCGTGGTCTGCTGCGACGAGTGCCAGCAAGACCACTACCACGACTGGGACATGTTGCGGGCCAACCTGCTGCAACTGCTCATCGACGGCACGGTCCGCCCGCACGAGCCCGCCTACGACCCGGAACCGGACTCCTACGTCACGTGGGATTACTGCCGGGGATACGCCGATGCCTCGCTCAACGAGGCGACGTCAGACGCGGACGGATTTCACCGCCGCCACTGAGCGGCCCACGCCCTAAGGCGTATCGTCCGGTGCCACCGACGACGGCGTCGAGCTGTGCCCGTGATGCCGATGCCGACCCGAAGACGGGCTGGTTGACGGGCTTGTCGAGGCACTCGGCGCCGACGTACTCGTGCTGTCCGCCGTCGGCGGTTTGGTGGACGGGCTGGGCGAGACCGGCGAAGTGGACGAGGCGGCCGGAGCGCGCGGCGGCTTCGATGCGGGAGACGGCACCGTCGCGTTCGGGTTGCGCGATTCGACCCGGGTGTTCAGCAGGTTCACCTCGTCCATCAGGTCGTGCCTGCTGGCCCCGTCGTTCATGGATTGCACGGTGCTGCTGACCTCGGCCAGCTGGTTCTGGGCCTGGGCCCACTGGCCCTGGTCGATCATTTGCTGAACCTTGGCCAGTTCGGCCTTGGCGGACAACGTGATCTGATCGTCGTTGACCTTCGGCTGGTCGAAGAACATCGCGTGCAGGCCGTACAGGGTGTCCCCGGGCCGGGCCTCGACCACCGTGGCACCGAACCCGCTCAGCACCAACAGCGTCGCGGCAACCGATCCGATCGTCGCCAGGCCACGCCGAGCGCGCCGGCGCTCGGCCAGTCCGGTACGCAGCGCCTCGACGGCCTCCTCGGGCGAAACCAGCGCACTGGCCGGTGGCCACCTCAGGTCATCTCGCCAGTCCTCCAGCAGGACGGCCAGCGCTTCAAAATTGGAGGCGGTGGGGTCGTCCGGATCAACCGACCGACGTTCGGCGAGCGCGTCGAGGAGCAAATCGGTGCGGGCCAACTCGTCCAGGGCCGGCTGATCGGGAATCGCATAACCGAACTCAGGCATAGTCACCCGCTGCGACGATTTCGGACTTGAGCCGTGACAGCGCGCGGTGCTGGGCCACCCGGACCGCTCCCGTGGTGCTGCCGACGGCGGCGGCGGTCTCCTCGGCGGACAGGCCGACGACCACGCGCAGGATCAGGATCTCGCGCTGCTTGGAAGGCAGGATCTCGAGCAGTTCGTTCATCCGGCTGACCGAATCGGCCTCGATGGCCCTCTGCTCCGGTCCCGCATCGGGCGACCAGCGCTCGGGAACCGTCTCGGCGGGGTAGGCGAGGTCACGGCCGGCCGCCCGGTGCGCGTCGGCGACCTTGTGGGCCGCGATCCCGTACAGGAAGGCCAGGAACGGGCGCCCCCGCTCCCGATAGCGCGGCAGCGCGGTAATGGTGGCCAAGCACACCTCCTGAGCCACGTCGTCGGCTGACAGGCCGCCCCGTTCGACTGTGCCGACTCGCGCCCGGCAATATCGCACGACAATCGGACGGATGGTCTCCAGCACCTCCCGTAGGGCGTTCCGGTCCCCCGCCACGGCCTCCGCAACCACAGCGTCGAGACGTTCCCCTTGAATTGTCATCGACGGCGGTATCTCCAACGTTACGAACGGGACACATCGCGGGCTAACTGTCGAAATGACAATAACGGGCGGAAGGCCGTTTCAAGCGGAACGCCACGCGCCCCCGGCGCGCCGCACCTGGCCTGCGCAGATATCCCGAATTTCGCGCAGCTTTTGTGCTGAAAACGTGTCGCTTTCGATATCGATCAGCAAGCAAGCCAGCGCCCACCGAAGCGGTATCAGACCCAATCGGCCGGTGGCGTCCAGCGCCGCCTCCGCGACCGCGCGGGCGCGCTCGATGCCGCCGGCACTGCAGAGCGCGGCGGCCAGCACCACGTCGCTTTTGACCCGGTGCCTCGGGGACGCTTGGCCCGTCGTAAGGGCCATCGCCTCCGCCAGCTCCACCGCTTCCTCGGCACGACGCACGGCCGACTCACCGTCGCCGGAGGCCATCGCCAGCTCGGCGGCCACCCACCGCCGGCGCACCGGCAGCCGGTCCGCCACCGGCCCGGATCCCAGCGCCGAGTCCGCGCGCGCCAACAACGTTGCGGCGGCGGCGAAGCGGCCGACGCCCAGCGCGTCGGCCGCCAGCCCGATCAGCGCATCGGCGCGGGCCTCGGGATCCGCGCCGGCAAGGGCCAGGGCGCGCCCGTCCCAGCCCCGCGCCAACGTGTGCCAACCGAGCTGACGCAGAAAGGATCCCTGCGTGCTGTGGGCCAATGAGACCAACGGGCCGGCCGGAGCGCTACGCCGCAGCACCGCCAGGTCACGGTAGGCGCTGCCATAGCGGCCTTGCCCGCCCGCCGCGACGGCACGCAACCACAGTTGCTGCGGCGTGGCCGCCGCCGGCAGCGGCCAACTGCCGGGTCTGTCCCCGAAGGCGGCGGCGACCAGCGTTCGCTGAATCACCGAAGTGTGACGAGTTTCAATCACGGTGATAGTAGTAAACACTTCGTGGTGTCCATGTTACCGAGCTGTTAATCACGATCGGCTGCGTACTAATTGCTTCCGCCACTGCGCCACACGCTGAGCTGGGAAATCTCGGTCCGGTCAAGTGCCTGGTAGCACGTTTCTTGGTCAACAAAACCGTGGCAGATGAACGGCGAGTTAATTCTGCTTCAACGCTTACATATTTTGGCGACCTAAGTGGCTATTGACGGAAATTCGCCGCCGACCCTAAGTTCTACGTGTGACGGGTAGTCATCGGTGACCCCACTCGAAAATCGGTTGCACTATCGCTTGTCGGACGCTTCGCGAACCTGACCTTCTGGGCGTGCCGTGCAGAGAGGGAACGATCCAATGCCACAGCCGGAGCAGCTACCTGGGCCCAACGCCGACATCTGGAACTGGCAACTGCAAGGCCTGTGCCGCGGCGTTGACTCGTCGATGTTTTTCCACCCTGACGGCGAGCGTGGCCGCGCCCGCATGCAACGCGAGCAGCGCGCCAAGGAGATGTGCCGGCGATGCCCGGTGATCGACGAATGCCGTTCCCACGCGCTGGAAGTTGGTGAGCCGTACGGCGTTTGGGGTGGCCTGTCGGAATCCGAGCGCGACCTGCTCCTGAAGGGCGACATCGGCCGCACGCGCGGCATCCGTCGGTCGGCCTGATCGGCGGGCTCGAGGAGTCACCCTGTTGCGGCGTTCGCCGTCCCCCACCAGTACGCAATGAACGGTTCCATGTTGCGGCTGACGAGTTCGATGCGCGGTCCGACGGGGCCCTTGGCGTAGGCCCACAGCAGTGTGCCTGAACCGTCCGGGTTGTAGGACTTGACCTCGACTGTCAGACCATTGGATTCCAAAGTGGCCAAATCGGATTCGACGTCGTCGGACCAATAGCCGATGTGGTGGACGCCAGAGTCCGCGGGAGTCCACACAGTCCCCGGAACGGTCTGCAGCAGCTCCAGCCTGGGTTCGGCGCCCGAGTAGACCATCTTCATCGGGATGGTCGCGTCACCGTCGGGGGTGACCGCGTCCTGGTCGACGGTGACGACGTCGGTCCAGGTGTAGCCCGCCACCTTCCGGAGCCACTCCATGGTCGCCTCGATGTCGTCGACGACGATCCCGGTGTGGTAGAGGTCTTCGGCCTTCATCGGTCCTCCTTGACCCCTTCTTTCGGCAAGGCGCTCTTGATCTCTTGTTCCAGCCACTGCACTTCGCTGTGGTTCTCCCGGCCGGTGGCGGCCAGAAGCTGTTCCAAAGCCTGACGTTTCACTCCCAACGCGTCGGCGTCGGCCGGCGCGTGGGCCAGGGCGACGTCGGTGAGGTGCAGCGCCTGAAGTGGACGGCCCCCTTGCGCATGGGCGTCGGCTCGCTCGATCAGCGGGGCGATGCCGCCGACCAGGTCCACGACGTCCGACCAGATGGACGAAGGTGGCACGTCGTAGAGCTCGGTGGTGGACTCGTAGCGGAACCAGCCCGCGTGCTCCTCCCAGATCGCCCGAACGATCCAGGCGACCTTGCCGTGCACCTGGGGAAGCGCCAGCTCCGGCGGGAGGGTGACGTCACGCATCAAGGTCCACAGCTCGGCCCCGGAGTTCATGCCGTCGATGGTGCGATCGCGAAGGTAGGCCGTCGCGTCGCGCACCTTGGTCATGGTTGCCAGGACCTGGTCGGTGCCGCGGAACACGTCGTGGCCGTTGATGAGCGTCTCGGGGCCAAGCCCGATGACCCTGTCCAGGGAGTGGATGAACGTCATCGCGCTGCGAATCTTGTCGCCACGCAGCGTGTACAAGTTGGGCACATGGCCGAAGAACGGCCCCATCAGGTTTCCGATGAACACGGTGCGGTGTTCGGGCATCCACACCACGAGCGCGTCGGTGGTCTCCCCGCCAGGTGTGGAGAGCAGCTCGAACTGCCGCCCACCGAGTTCGAATGCGCGGGTGTCGATGAACGAATCGGTGACCACCGGCTCTGGTGGAAGCTCGGCCGCCGCGGTTTCGACGTCCATGAAGGCGCCCCACAGCTTCATGATCCGCCGCACATAGAAGGGGTGCAGGTGGCGCCAGTACTCGCGGACGTCCGGATGGTTGGCTTGGGCGATCGTTTCGACACCGGGCTGGGTGAACCGGCTCCAGCCCCCGACGTGGTCGGGGTGGCCCTGCGTGAAAGTGATCATTCGCAAGGGGCCCTGGCTGATCCGTGAGAACCGGGCTTTGATCTGTGGCGCCTCGAAGTCGGTTCCGGTGTTGATCATCAAGTCGCCGTCGGATGTCGTCACCAGGTAACTGTTTGCGATGTTCCTGGACATGAATGTGCCGTCGCCCAGGTCGACGGCGTCTTGGGTCCCCTCGCCTTGTTTGACCAGTTTGTCCAACGACGGCGTCATTCGCGAAACCTCCAGGATGGGTTCGCCGACAAACCTAACATTTGTTCTCTACGGCCGTATAGCATCTCTTGTCGTGACTGTGGACGAGCTCGTTACCCGCGCCTGCGAACGAGCCGGCCTTGACGATTTCGGTGGCGACTTCTGGCGTGAGGGCCTGCATATCTTGGTCGAATCCTGCGAGTCCGCGCCGGGTGTGAACCCCGGTGGGCGTGAGTTCGTCTACGGCCAATTCGTCGACGCGATGTGGAACCGGCTACGCGTTGTCGACTATGTCAAACGCCACCCCGAAGTTCTCGACGAGCGAATCGAACGCCCATTGGTCGTGCTGGGACTGCCGCGCACGGGCACGTCGCTGGCCAGCTACCTGCTGGACCAGGATCCGCTGAGGCGCTCGCTTTTGACGTGGGAGGCACAAGACTCGGTGCCCCCGTCCACCCCCGACACGCTGCGCACCGATCCGCGCTGCCTGAAGAAAAAAGCCGAACTCGAGGTACTTGCAGCGGGGTTGAAAGCGGCCAACATTCCGCTCGTCCACTGGGACGAGGCCGACGGGCCGACGGAATGCGTGTTTGTGCAGAACCAAGACTTCAAGGCCTACCTGTGGGAGGCATTCATGCCCACCCCCTCATACGCCGACTGGCTGCTGCGGACGGACATGTCGAGCGCCTACGCATACGAGCGAATGGTGTTGCAGGTTCTGCAATCTCGCGCGCCGGGCACCTGGTCGCTCAAGATGCCGTCGCACGCGGTGCACATCGAGACCCTGCTGGCGACCTATCCCGACGTGCGGCTGGTGTGGGCGCACCGCGATCCCTTGAAGTCGACCGCTTCATTCCTGCGGCTGAATTACCTGTCCCGCGCGGCCACGGGTGCCGACATCGACGTCGGCGTGACCGTGGCAAATGTGTTGCGCCAGTTGAAGGAACACGTTGACCGTCCGCTGGCGACGAGGCGCCGGATCGGTGACGGTCGATTCTTCGACCTGCACTACGCCGACCTTATGCGCGCCCCGGTCGCGGTGATGCGGGCCCTGTACGACTGGGCCGGCGACGAACTGACCGCGTCGACGGAGCGGGCGATGCTCGACTGGCTCGACCATCATCCGCAGGACCGCCACGGGGTCGCTCCGTACTCGCTCGAAGGGTCAGGCGTGACCGGTGCCGATCTCGAGCCGATCTTCGACGAATACCTGTCTGTGTTCGACATCGAGCTGGAGGAAGACGCGCCATGAAGGCGGCTGTGACAACCGGCGAAGACGGCTTCAAAGGCTTCGAGCTCGTCGACCTTCCCGATCCCGTCCCGGAAGCCGATCAATTGGTCATCCGCGTCGCGGCGTGCGGCGTCTGCGGGTCCGACATCAAGGCTCAGCCCTTCGCGCCCGCCGGGATGGTGATGGGCCACGAACTGGGCGGCCAAGTCATCGCCATCGGGTCCGGCACCGACGGTTGGCGTGAGGGCACCAACGTCGCTGTGCTGCCGGTGATTTCGTGTGGATCGTGCCAGTATTGTCGGGCCGGCCTGGTAGCGCACTGCCCAAAGGCGAGCTACATCGGGATGGGCCCGGCGGGCGGATTCGCCGAATACGCGGCCGTTCCCGCTCGCCACTGCTTCGCACTCCCCGCGGACGTCCCCGCGGCCTACGCGGCATTGGTGGAACCATTCGCCGTCGGATTGCACGGCGTACACAGCGCCGAGGTCGGCCCGGGCAACGACGTGCTCATCGTCGGTGCGGGCGGTGTCGGTCTGACCACCCTGGTGTGGGCGCTGCACAAGGGCGCCGCCCGCGTCACGGTGGCAGATCCCGATCCGCAACGGCGCAATTCGGCGACTTCGATGGGCGCAACCGATGTGCTCGCTTCCGTGTCCGAAGCCGAGCTCGGGGCTTACGACGCCGTCGTCGAATGCGTCGGACGTCCCGAGCTCGTGCAGGCCTGCCAGCCGGCGCTGCGGCCACGTGGTCGCCTCGTCGTTTCCGGCGCCTGCGCCGAGCCGACCACCATCGAGCCCATCACGGCGTTGCTCAAAGAACTCACCGTCCGCTACTCCGTCGCGTATTCGACCGACGAATTCCGCGAGGTCGTCGCCGCGTTCAGCCACCGGGACATCGACCCGACCCCCACGGTCGGGCCGACATTCGGACTTGACCGCGTCGCCGATGCCTTCGCGGCCGTCCGCGCGGCGCGGGCGCAGGGCCGAGTTTCAGTGACGCCCTAGCGTGCGTCTCTGATCCGCGCGTGATCAGCGGCCACACCGGCGATCACGGAATGCAGATATTGTTCCAGGCTCTTGGCGCTGTCCATATCGGTCAGTCCGTACGCCAGCCGGAAGAGGAACCCGCCGAGAAACGTGACGACGGCGAACGCCTGCTCCTTGATCAGTTCCTGATCGGCGGCCGGCTGAACCTGGGCGACGGCCGCTTCGCTGATGGCGACGAACTGATCCATCAGACCGTCGAATGCCACGCCGAGATCGGGGTCCCGGGAGGCGATCATCATGAGCTCGAAACGGGCCCGTGCCCTCGAGCGCTCCGGCTCGACGGCGGTGCGCATAGCCTGGTCGGCAAGCGTCGATAACAGCGAATCGACCTCGCCGTCGCCACCCGCGCTGAGCGCCGAGTTGAAGTCGGCGATGTCGAGCTCGATCACTCGGTCCATCGCACCGCGAAGCAGAGCCGCTCTGGTCTGGTAGTAGAAGGATGTGGTTCCGTCGGCGAAGCCCGCATGCCGGTCGACACGCAGGTGAGTCAGCCCGCGTGCGCCGTCCGCGGCCAGCAGTTCGATGGCCGCATCACAGAGGTCGCGGCGCCGCTGCTCGGCCTTCGGTTTCTTTCCCATTGCAGTTGGGACAGTTTATCGACGCCACGCATGAGGCCCACGTCGGCGAAACGCGGAGGTTGGTCGACAAGCGCGTACTACGCCTCGCCGGTCGCCGCCGTCCACTGCGCGTACTCGTTGCCCGCCGCGAGGTCCCAGAAAGTCGATGTGTGCAACGAGCCGTCGTCACCGAACTTGTAGATCTCGATGCTACGGATGAGCGTTGGTTCGCCGTTGACGGTGCCCGAGTTGCGAATGACGGCCGCGCCGGTCGTTCCGCATACGTAAAGCAGGTCGATGCCCAACTTCCAGTCGGCGTTCGGCGAGGCGTCCCACACGGCACTCATGACGTCCCACCCCCGTTTGATCGGCGTGCCCACGGGGTCCTCCATCGTGGCCTCACCCGGCACGACGCGCTTCCAGTGCGCGAGCCACGCCTCTTTGTCGCCGGCGTTCCACAATTCCACGTGCCGCTCGACCGCGGCGCGGATCTCCTCTGCTGTGGGTGCTGACATATCGTTCCTCCTGGTGTGGGCCCCCTCTGAGCGCCGCCGTGCAAGAGATGCAAGCCCTCATCCGATAAGCATCATGGCCGTGGACGCGCTTGCATAGGGTGTTCGGCTACCTCAGTTTCGGCCCGGATGGCGACGCACCGTGCCGCAGCTAACCGAGATTTAGGTGTATGAAATCGATCTGCATTCCGTCAGTACCGAAAAAGTCGGGCCAGGATCTCACTACACTTACGCGCACATCGATCGCCGATTGACGCGGAGGGGCCGTCGTGTCATTTCTGGTCGTACCCCCCGAGTTGGTGTCGGCGGCAGCAGACTTGGAGAGCATCGGTGCGGCGCTGACAGCGGCCAATGCGGCGACCGCTGTTCCGACCGCTGGGCTTGTGGCTGCCGGCGCTGATGAGGTATCGGCGGCGGTGGCGGCGCTATTTGCCGGGCACGCTCAGGAGTTTCAGGCGCTCACCGCGCGGGCCAGCGCGTTTCATCAACAATTTGTGCAGTCGCTGAGCTCGGGGGCTGCGTCGTATCTGGCCGCGGAGGCAATAAGCGCCTCGCCGTTGCAGAGCCTCGAGCAGGACGTGCTGGGTGTGATCAATGCGCCCACCGAGGTGCTGTTGGGGCGTCCGCTGATTGGCGATGGCGCTGACGGGGGCCCCGGGCAGCCTGGCGGGGCCGGCGGGCTGCTGTATGGCAACGGCGGCGCGGGCGGTGGGGGCATTGTCGACGGAGTGGCCGGTGGGGCCGGTGGTCCAGCGGGGTTGATCGGCAACGGCGGTGCCGGGGGAGCGGGCGGAGCCAACGCAAACGGTGGGGCCGGTGGTCGCGGCGGGTGGCTGTTGGGCAACGGCGGCATCGGTGGGCAGGGAGGAACCGCTGGGATCGGCGGAACTGGTGGCATCGGCGGAGCCGGCGGCAATGCGCTCCTGTTGGGCGGGGGTGGGACAGGCGGTGCCGGCGGACCCAACGCAGCCGGTGGGGCCGGAGGCCTCGGCGGCTGGTTGTATGGCGACAACGGAGGCGCGGGGGTTGGTTCACCGGTGAGCGCAACGGTCCCGCTGTACACGGTCGACAACTATCCGGTAGTCAATGTCTCCGTCAACGGCGGACCGAGTGTGCCCGTGCTACTTGACACCGGATCCGCCGGTCTTGTTATTCCGTTCTGGGACATTGGATTTCAGCATCTCGGGCTGCCCACCGGGTTCGATGTCATGCGTTACGGCAATGGGGTGAGCATTCTCTACGCCCAGTTCAACACAACGGTGAATTTCGGGGGTGGTGCCGTCGCCGCGCCGACCGGCGTCGAGGTCGGCATCTTGCCATTCCCGACATCACTGCAGGGCCTAGAGCTTATCGTCGCCGGGGGGGCTTTCGGTCCTGGGACAGCCGGCATTCTAGGTATTGGGCCGAACACTGCGTCGTTTGCGGTGAGCGGCCACGGCAGCCTCGTGACAACGGCGTTGCCGGGTCAACTCAACGAGGGTGAGCTCATTAACCAACCCCAGGGTTACCTGCAGTTCGGTCCCAACCCGTTAACCCCCGTAGCGTCGGTTACCGGAGTACCGATCACCACCTTGGACGTCCAGATCGGTGGCTACGACCCTCTCGGACCCTACTGGTCGGTTACCTCGGTTTTCGACTCCGGCGGTAACCACGGAACCATTCCGGGAATCATCCTTGGGACCGGTCAGACCTCCGGCAGAGTCCCCGAGGGAACAATCATTTCGATCTCCACCAACGACAATCAGACGCCGCTGTACTCGTACACGACGACCGCGACGAACGGCCCGATTGCTACCGGAAACACCCCGATGAATACGGGGTTTACGCCCTTCACGCTGGGACCGGTGTACATCGGGAACAGCCCCAGCGGTGTCGGGACGATAACCTTTGATTACTGACGTGAGCAACGTGCCGGCCGCAAACCTCTCCCCCTCCCCCTCTGGTCACTCATCGGGTGACCGCCTACTCCAACCGCGCTGCCTGAGCTCGTCGTCGTCGACGAAAACGAGCATCGGCTGACCGGGAGCCATCACCATGGTCACGAGGAAGCGCAGCGGGATGTCGGTGCGCTTGTTGGCGTCCTGATAGTGGATCACATCTCCGCCCGGTTCCCAGAATGCCTCCCCGGCCTTGATCACCCGCGGCGGTTCACCTTCCAGTTCGAAGACCATTTCGCCCTCCAGCACGTAGCCGAAACATGGCCCGCCGGGGTGGCGGTGCGGCCGGAGCCCGGGATCGCCGGGCGGCCACTCGACCACGATGGTCATCACTTCCCCGTCCGCCGGCAGAAAGGTAGGGGTGACGCTCTGAACCACGGTCACCGCATTCCGCAACTTGTCATTGGCGTCCTGCTCCGACATGGTTTCCCCTTGCGCCGTTCTTAGCCGTTGCGGCGCAGCGCATGCCGATGTGGCGGCAATTGCAGGCCTCGTTCCTTAAGCACTTCATCGCATCGCCTGAAAAGGTCTCGGCAAAGAGAGCGCCCGACGTGAGGTATCAATTGACAACCTGGCTCGAGCAGTATGTGAGCCACTAGCTCCTGCGGCGACAAGTCGGACACTTGCGGCCAGTACAGGTTCGCATCCTCGAAGGTCGACGCTCCGAATACGACCATGTCAATTTCGGCCCAAATGCAGGCTGACATGCACATCGGGCAGGGCTCGCAGGTGCTGTACAACGTGCAGCCACGAAGGGATAACCGTTGAAGTTCTCGCGCCGCGTCGCGGATGGCGTTGATTTCTGCGTGATTGGTCGGGTCGCACATCTTCATGACGGTGTCGTAGGCCTGCGCGACCAGGACCCCGCTTCCTTCGTCGTAGATTGCGGAGCCGAACGGCGACGGGAATTCGGTGTCGAAGGATGATGCGCTGAACGCCACCAGCGCCTTCATTCGTTCACGGTGTTGATCGCTGCTGGTCATTTGCCATCCCTGGCTTGTCCATTGGACCTTTACCCCGGCGAATCGCTGGGGGCAATATTACCTTCGTCGCCGACCATCCGGTCCGCCTGCGCGGCCCGGAAGGCACCGGGTTCATGAGCGAGGGGGCTGCTGCGGTGTGTCTTGCCGCAGCTGCTCAAGGCGTGATTGGTCCGAGGCCAGGTCGATCTAGTCTTATTGTGCTGTAGCTACACCATGGCGAACACTCGGGTTTGTTCGTTCCAGCCCGCTTGGATGGCAATGACAGCTAGTTCGACGAGTTCTTCGTCAGGTTCGAGTCTCCGCGATGACGGGGCGGTAAAGGCATATGTCTACACCTATCCGCTGGTATCGGTGGAGGTCACCCGCCGGTAGTCGACGAACCTGCCGCGCCCGAACGGACGCGGGGCCGCGCCGATGAACCAGTTCGCCAATCTGGCCTTCGTTCCCGACGCGTCGTTTACCGGCGTCGTGCGGCCGAACGTCGACACTTTGTACCCGTCGATGTTCTACGACGTGTCCAGGGAACCGCTGGTCATCAACCCCCCAGGCGCCAAAATCGCTACCTGACCAATCGCTTATCCGTAAGACACTTCGTGGATCGCAATGTGCTCGCAGCTCAGGTGACCGAGATCTGCGACTGCTCGATGTGGTTGGTGATGAGCTCGACGAGACGGTCGGTGACTCCCGGCGCCAGGTCATGGCCCATGCCGGCGATGGTGACGTGGCGGGCTCCAGTGATGGCCGCCGCGGTCGCATGCCCACCGCTGGGGTCCACGATGCGGTCGCGGTCGCCGTGAATCACCAACGTGGGCGAGGAGATTCGACTCAGCTCGGCGGTGCGGTCGCCCGACTTGTAGATGGCATTGATCTGCCGTGCGACACCGTCTCCGGCCGCTTTCCGTAGACCGCGGTCCCAGGCCCCCGCCGCGTACTCGGCGGCGCCGGCCTCGTCGAGGGGAAACCCGGTGCCCGCGAGGTGGCTCGTCAGCCTGACGTGCTTGCGGACGAACTCGTCGCGGGTGCGCGACCCGGGGTTGGACAGCAGCAGCAGCGTCGAGATGGCGGACTGTCCGACCCGCTTGCCACCGGTGGTGGAGAAGATCGACGTCAGCGACGATGTCCGAGCGGGGTAGCGGGCGGCCACCGTCTGGGCGATCATGCCGCCCATCGACATTCCGGCCACGTGGGCCTGTGCGATACCGAGGTGGTCAAGCACCGCGATTGCGTCGCCGGCCATATCGGCCAGGTCGTAGCCGTCGCGGCGGGGGCGGCGCAAGGCCCGGCGTAACAGGCTCGGCGGCGGTGTGGCGGCCGGAGTGGTGCGGCCGACGTCACGGTTGTCGAATCGGATCACGCAGAACCGTTGGGCGACAAGGCCGTCGACCATGGCCCGCGGCCACGAGGTCAGGTCCAGGGTAAGACCGGCGATCAGGAGCAAGGGCGTACCGGACGGATCACCGTCCGTCCGGTAGCACACCTGCCGGTCGGTGCCGGCGCGGCAGAACTGGTCAATCATGCGCTCACCGCCACTACGCTCGCGGCCGCGACCTGGCGGGAGGCGCCGAACCACAGGTTGGGGTCGACCACCGACTCGCCGCGAAGCACCTTGACGTCGGTGTAATAGCTCGACGACATCATCCATGGTGCGCCGTCACCCTGCTTGGGCATCAGGTGCAGCGCACGCTGGACGTACCCGGCGGAGAAGTCCAGCAGCGGCCGGGCCTCCATCTCCGGGTCGTCGACCTCGGGACGCGCGGTGTCGTACCCATTGGCGTCCATGTGGGTCAGCAGCCGGCAGAAGTGCTCGCACAGCAGCCCGACCTTGAGCGTCCACGACGAGTTCGTGTAGCCGACGGCGAACGCGAAGTTCGGCACGCCCGAGAGCATCATGCCTTTGTAGGCGAACGTCTTCGCGAAGTCGACCGGCTCGCCATCCACGCTCAGGGACACCCCGCCGAACATCTGCAGGTTCAAACCCGTTGCGGTGACGATGATGTCGGCGTCCAGGCGGCGGCCCGACCCCAGCTCGATCCCGGTTTCGGTGAACGTCGCGATGCGGTCGGTCACCACCGAGGCGCTGCCGTCGCCGATGGCCTCGAACAGGTCGCCGTCGGGCACCGCGCACAACCGCTGATCCCACGGGTTGTAGTCCGGGTTGAAGTGTTCGTCGACGGGATAGCCCTCGGGCAGCTGCTTGGCGTTGAGGCGGCGGATCAGCTTCCTGGCCGGACCGGGGAAGGTCTGGCAGAACTGGTAAATGGCACGCTGTTTGACGATGTTCTTGCGCCGGGTGAGCGCATAGCCGCGCTTATCGCCGAGCACCTTCTTGGCCGTGTTGGCGAAGACGTCCTTCGACGGCACCGCCATGATGTAGGTCGGCGAGCGCTGGAGCATGGTCACGTGCGCGGCCTTGCCGGCCATCGCCGGCACCAGGGTGACCGCGGTGGCGCCGCTGCCGATGACCACGACCTTCTTGCCGGTGTAATCGAGGTCTTCGGGCCAGTGCTGGGGATGCACGATCTGGCCTTGGAACCGGTCGCGGCCCTCGAGCTCGGGGGTGAATCCCCGGTCGTAGCGGTAGTAGCCCCCGGCCATGAAGATCCAGTTGGCGCTGAACTGGACCAAGGTTTCGGTATCGGTGCGCTCCACGTCGACCAGCCACCGCGACTCGGCGCTGGACCAGGCGGCGCCGAGCACCGTGTGGTGGAACCGAACCTTGGCGTCGATGCCGTTCTCGGCTGCCGTCTCGCGCAGGTAGGCCAGGATCTTGTCGGCGCTGGCGATGGCGTTCTCGTCGCGCCAGGGCTTGAACTCGTAGCCGAAGGTGTGCAGGTCGGAGTCGGAGCGAATCCCCGGGTAACGGAACAGATCCCAGGTGCCGCCGGTGGCGCCGCGCGCCTCCAGGATGGCGTAAGACCTGCCGGGGTGTTCCTTTTGCAGGTAGTAGGCGGCACCGATGCCCGAGATACCGGCGCCGACGATCAACACGTCGACGTGCTCGACACCCGCGGCGGCGGAGGATGTGGCGATCATGGGTTGCTCCTGGGGTGAGTGATGTGGGTTTGTGCTGTCCATGATTGAGGTCTCCGTCACCGTTTCCCAATTGCAAAATGCCGTGACTTTCAGGTTTCGCAGTGCATAGTGCACTGCCTCAAATTAGACTGGGCACATGGCGTGGGAACCTCCGTCGCCGCGGGTCGCCGACCTGATCCGCCAGGGAGCAGACATCGCACTCGATGCGCCAGCGGAGTGGCTCGACGAGATGGACCGCGCGACGCTGGCCACCAGCCCCGAGATCCGCGAAGACCCGGTGCTGGCAGCGTCTGTAACCCGCACCAACCGGGCCAACCTTTTGCACTGGGCCGCGGCCAATGTTCGCGATCCGGGTCGTCCGGTGCCGGCCAACTTGGGGGCCGAGCCGCTGGCCCTGGCGCGCGATCTGGTCCGCCGAGGCATGGACGCCGCCGCGCTGGACGCTTACCGGGTCGGGCAGAACGTCGCATGGCGGTGGTGGTTGGACACCGCCTTCGCTCTCACCTCTGATGTAGGCGAGTTGCACGAAATGCTCGATGTGACGTCGCGCTCGATCGGCGAGTTCATCGACGCGACGCTGGCCGGCATCGGCGCCCAAATGCAATCCGAGCGCGAGGAGCTGACCCGAGGCACACACGCCGAACGCCGAGAAGCCGTCACCCTGATCCTCGAGGGCGCGCCCATCACTCGCCGTCGCGCCGAAGCCCGTATTGGCTACGCACTCAACCAATCCCATACCGCGGCCGTGCTGTGGACCGACCAGCCCGACGGCGACACGCATTCCCTGGAGCGGGCCGTCGACGCCCTGGGGCAGGTGGCCGGCACCCGCCCGCTCAACGTGATCGCCAGCGCCGCCACCCGCTGGGTGTGGATCGGCGGCGGCACACGCTTGACCGTCACGGATCTGCACAGCGCGCTCGAGCAATGCCCCACGGTGCGGGTCGCCGTCGGACCGACCGCTGCCGGAATCGACGGCTTTCGCCGCAGTCACCTGAATGCCCTCACCACCCAGCGGATGCTCGCTCGCCTCGAATCCCGCCAACGCATCGTGCTGTTCACCGACGTCCAATTGGTCGCGCTGCTCACTCTCGACCCTGAAGGCGCGGACGAATTCATCACCCAGATACTCGGCGACTTCAGACATGCAGCACCCGAATTGCGCAGCGCCGTGGAGACATTCATCAATGAGCAGTGCAATGCCTCTCGCGCGGCGGCGCGCCTCTACACCCACCGCAACACCTTGACCGAGCGACTGCACCGCGCCGAAAAACTACTTCCACGCCCCCTGGAAGAATCCAGCGTTCACGTCGCCGTCGCCCTGGAAGCCTTGCGGTGGCGTGGCGATGTCGCCTTAGATTCCACGAGAGCGAGCACCAGCACATCCGGCAGGCACTGATAATCGCCGTCACGCGGCAGTTCGATCAGACGGGGTACGAAGAGATCGCGGTGGCAAAGATCGCCGCACAGCCGCGGTGCGACAGACCGTCAACAAACAAAACACCCCCGCCGATAAACCGGGGGTGCTCCGTACCGGGTTCTCTAGCGGTGGTGATGATGGCCGTGGTCATCGTCCGCATTGGCGGGCTTGTCGACCACCGCCGTCTCGGTGGTGCTGGATTACAGCCATGCGGCCAGCCGAAGTCCAGGCTAAGTCGTTGACGCTTGCGCCGCCAACCAACTGGGCGGGCGCTTCTCAATGAAAGCCTGGACGCCCTCGAGCGCGCTTGGATCCATCATGTTGCAGGCCATCGTCGCGCCTGCGTCCTCATAGGCGGACTCGATGCCGACTTCGATCTGGCGGTAGAACAGGGCCTTCCCCATTGCGACGGCGACACCCGGCTTGGCGACAATGCGCGCTACCAGCGCCTCGACCTCGTCGTCCAGCGCCTCGGGCGCCGCCACCCTGTTGACCAGCCCCAACACGCGAGCCTCCTCAGCAGAGACGAATTCGCCGGTGACGAGCATCTCGAAGGCGGCTTTTCGTGGCAGATTGCGGGACAGCGCCACTCCCGGAGTCGCGCAGAAGAGCCCAACGTTGACGCCGCTGACCGCGAAGCGCGCGTCATTGCTCGCCACCGCGAGGTCACACATCGCGACGAGCTGGCAGCCCGCAGCAGTCGCGAGACCATGGACACGCGCGATCACCGGGACCGGCAGGCGCTGGATCGAAAGCATCACGGCTGTGCACTGTGCGAACAGGCGCTGGTAGTACTCGAGCGAAGGCTCGGCCCGCATCTCCTTCAGGTCGTGGCCTGCGCAGAAGGCCTTTCCGGCTGCCCCGAGCACGACGACGCGCACCGCCTCATCGTGGGCAAGCGCGTCAACGGCCTCGCCGAGCGCTGCGAGCATCGCCTCAGACAGCGCGTTGAAGGCCTGGGGGCGGTTCAGCGTCAGCGTGACGACGCCGCGATCGTCGCGGTGTTGCAGCAGCAGCGGTTCTTCCATCGCGTTGACCTCACTCGATTGCCGCGGAGCTGATGGCGCGCTCGCCCAGCTGGACTCCTCCGATCGTGCCAGTGAATGTCGTCGGGACGCTAGCACCGACAGCGATCGCGAGTTGGCCTGTCAGCTCGACATGCACGAAGACGCCCCCGGCTGTTGCACCGGAAACGCTTCGCGTAGGTGAGTTCTAGTGAGCCTGAGCTGCCCCGCACGGCGCTGCCGGATTCGGAGGTTCGTCGGCTTTGTCCAGCGTGCCCTATGTGCGCAGCCGGCCACAGCTCGGCTCATATACCTCGCATATTTTTGCCGTGATCGACGTAGCAAATCGCTAACATGAGCACACCGGTTTTGTTCCCGCCGCTTCACTGACTTTTACCAGGGGGCCGAATGGTTGGTTCGGTGGAGGGCACGCTCTACTACGGGATCAACCGCGGGCACGTGAAGGTCTCTTTCGAAGACGTAGGCATCACACCCGACGTACCCGTGTGGGCCAGCGTCACTGAGGTCGACCCCAACAGCCAGCTTCCGATCGATGGCGATGCCAAGCTCATGGTTCAGCAAGTCGTTCCCAACTACGGCGACAACGGCGTTGATGTCATGGTATGGATCGACATGGCGTCGCAGCCCCTTCACTACAAGCTGACTCTGTTTCTCATGATCGAGATTTAGGCGCAACCATGCCGATCACTCATGCAGCGGCGTTTGATCACTCTGCTTGGCACCCCTTGCCTCTCGTGATTGGCCTGCCCGGGGTAAACCCCAACTCGTTTTGCCGGGCAACGGTCTGCGAGGTGGACGCTGGAGACACTCCCACGTATGGGGATGCGTATCTAACCGTGCTGCAATGCGTACCCCGCGATGACGAAGCCGTGATGGTAAGTGTGTGGATTGATAACGTTGACGCCTTCATCAATTACCGCATCACGGTTTTCTACCAGGACTTCATGGCGAACACGCCGACGTTCAGCGTGCCCTCGCAAATCCTCCGCGGTCGCGGACATCAACATGTCACCATCACCTCCCCCGCGCTGGTGGGGAAAGAGTTCTTATGGGCCAGTGTTTGTGAGTACGACGCCACCGGGCAGACACCACTCTTCGGCGACGCGTACCTTACCGTCCAGCAGGTCGTTCCCGGCCCCGACGCGGGGGTCGTCGAGGTCGGAGTGTGGATAGACAATGCGTCGGTAGACCTCAATTTCCGCGTCACGGTATTCGGGTTGTCCTGAGGATTCACTGCGTCCCGAGCGCGATATGAGGGATAAAGCGGCTTCGTAAACCCTCTTGGTGATGTTGACCGTGGCCGTCTGCCTGTTTTCGCCGGATGAGTGAGCGGTCAGCGCGGGGGGCCCAGAATGATCTGTCCGAACTTGTCGGCTCCCTCGGCCATACGCGCGGGCGAGATTTCGAAACCCTCCGGGCGTGGCGTTGCTTTGTCACGACCGGCGTAGCGGAACATACCTTCGATTCCGGCGGGGGTGTTGATCATGAGCAGATCCGCTCTTTTGGATGTGATGCGGTATGCGTGCGGAATGTTCTTGGGTAAGAAGACGATACCGCCCTCGGATAGCTCCATCTCCTGGTCGTCGTACCAGAGCAACGCGGTCCCTTTGATGAGCATGAAGACCTCATCTTCACGCGTGTGTTTGTGATACGGCGGTGCTTCGCCTTCGCTGACGTCGAAGCGTCCGATCATCAACTGGCCATCTGTGGCCTTGCCGTCGAGCAAGATTGCCAGTGTGCCGCCGTCGAGCCATTCCAGTTGTTGTTGCTGCTCCGGTTGCGCCAGGTATGCCATGCTCATGTGCCATCCCTATTTGTCGTCGGCGGGAGCACCAACTTGCTCCCGAGTGGGTGAGTTAGGCGACTTCGATGTCGGATGGTCGAGAATATCTGCGCGCGCCAGCGTGAATGCACGTATACCAGCGACACGCTGATTCCCAGACAAGTAAATATCACTCCGGCGGAACTGGTGTGTTTGGAATAGTTGAGCACCTGCACGGGACACGCCGGACGTCAGCGTCGATCGAGGAGCCTGTGACTCGGGACCCGTCGCCGATCTCGACGACCCAGGGCGGATACTCAGCCGGTAGCCGAAGGGAGATGCTCATGGCAGGCCAATTCGATGGCAGGGTCGCGTTCATCACTGGCGCCGCACGTGGCCAAGGCCGGTCGCATGCGGTTCGGTTCGCCGAGGAGGGCGCCGACATCATCGCCTTCGATCTGTGCGATCAGATCGACAGTGTCGCCTATCCGATGACGACCCGTGAGGATCTCGACGAGACCGTCAACCTGGTCGAGAAGACCGGTCGGCGTATCGTCGCGGAACAGGGCGACGTTCGGGACTACGAGAGATTGAGGACCGCTGTGGCCCACGGCGTGGCCGAGCTGGGCCGAGTGGACTTCGTGCTCGCAAACGCGGGGATCATGCCTGCGGTCGGTGAACAGCGCAATGACATTGCCGCGTACGTCGATTCGGTCGATGTGCTGCTCAACGGCGTCTACTACACGATCGAGGCCGCACTGCCCGCACTGTTGGACCACGGCGAGGGCGGAGCAATCGTGATCACAAGCTCGACGGCCGGGATGAACAGCCTTTGCCCGCGGTTCAGCGTTCGCAGCCATGGCTTGGCCGGCTATCACGCCGCAAAACATGGCGTCGTCGGCCTGATGAGGTACTACGCAACCTCACTGGCGGAGAAGAACATTCGCGTCAACACGGTGCACCCGACCGGGGTCGCCACGCCGATGATCCTCAACGAACCATTCGAGAAATTCATGTCCGATCATCCCGAGGGAGCATCCGCGTTGCAGGCGCCATTGCCGGTTGAGCTCGTCGAAACCGCTGATGTGAGCGAGGCCATGGTGTACCTGTGCGGACGGTCCGGCCGCTACGTCACCGGGATCACATTGCCAGTAGATGGCGGAATCACGGTCAAGTAGGGAACGTACGCGCGGCCCCTCGGTGGTAGCGACCGTGTAGAGCCGACCTCCGGACGAGAAACCCGTATCACGGCCTGTCGCCAGATGGCGCGGTGGCCGGCGTAGAGGCTCCGTGAGGCTTGAGCGCTCAGCTCAGTGGTGGTGATGATGGTGACCGGCGTGCTCGTCGCTCTCGGCGGGCTTCTCGACAACTGCCGTCTCGGTGATGCGGAATTGCAGCCATTCGTGCCACGAATCGAGTGGGCTAGAGCCCACACAGGGCCCACAACCTTGTGTCGTGACGGACGTCGGATGTACCCGTCGTCTCTATGACAGCGACCTAAACTGACGCAGTGTTCGAAGTTCCCGAAACTCGGTACGCGAAGTCGGGCGACGTGAACATCGCGTATCAGGTCGTCGGCGACGGACCCTTCGATCTCGTTCAAGTTCCAGCGTTCGTCTCGAACCTCGAGCTGCAATGGGAGGACCCAGCCGAGCGCAGATATTACGAGCGTCTCGCGTCGTTCTCTCGTCTGATCATGTTCGACAAGCGTGGCACCGGCCTGTCTGATCGGGTCGCCGTGGCGACGCTCGAGGAACGGATGGATGACCTCCGCGCAGTGATGGACGATGTCGGCTCGCAGCGAGCCGCCGTGTTCGGTAGCTCGGAAGGCGGAGCGCTTTCCGTCCTTTTCGCCGCAACGTACCCGGAACGCGTGTCGGCACTCGTTCTCTACGGCGCATATCCGCGCATGGCATGGGCGCCGGACTATCCGGTTGGCATAACGGAGGAGGCATGGGCCGATGTTCAGCGACACCTTGAGGAGAATTGGGGTCGCGGGCATGAGGTTGGTTCTCGCGCCGGACCGCGCCGACAATCCCGCCTGGCGCAAACCGCGCTGCGATGGGAGCGCCTATCGGCAAGTCCGGGAGCTGCGGTCGCGATCATGCAGATGATCTTCCAGATCGACGTGCGTCACCTCTTGTCGGCGATCCGGGTCCCGACGCTCGTTGTGTATCGGACGGCGGACCTCGCGCACGCGGTGGGCAGTCGCTACATGGGTGCGCACATCCCTGGGGCCAAAGTCGTCGAACTTCCGGGCAGTGACTACTTCCCGTACCTCGGGGACCAGGATGCGATCCTCGACGAGATCGAGGAATTCCTCACCGGCGTTCGTCCCGTGCCCGTGCCGGATCGCGCTCTGGCGACAGTGCTGTTCACCGACATCGTTTCCTCGACGGAGCGTGCCGCCGCGCTCGGCGACGACGCGTGGACGCGCACGCTGGATCACCACGACGCCCTGGTCGCCCGCGAGGTCGAGCGTCATCGTGGTCGCAGAATCAACACCACAGGTGACGGCATGCTCGCTACTTTCGACGGCCCTGCTCGTGCCATGCGATGCGCGCAAGCGATCTGCGAGGCAGTGCGGCCGCTGGGTATCGAAGTGCGGGCGGGGCTTCACACCGGTGAGATTGAGCTTCGCGGCGCCGACATCGGTGGGATCGCCGTCCACATCGGCCAACGCGTGTCGGCGCTCGCTCGACCGGGCGAGGTTCTGGTGTCGTCGACGGTCAAGGACCTGGTGGCCGGCTCGGGTATCACGTTCACCGACCGCGGATCTCATGTGCTAAAGGGGGTGCCCGACGAATGGCGAGTGTTCGCCGTGCGGAACTAACAACCTCGACTACGTGATTAAGCGTTACTGATGACGAAAGGGGGTACGCATCACGATTCCGCGTACCCCCTTTCGACTGCCACCGTACGCACGACCGCGGTGGCGGTCGTGCCGGCGGCTACATGCGTAGGCCCCGTGACGGCAGGCCAAAACGAAACACCTCCGGCGAAAACCGGGGGTGCTCCCCTGCTAGTTGCGCTGCCGACCGTGGGGCCCATGCATGAAAATCGTTGCGATTTCGTACATTAGCCCCACGGTCGGGCATCAACTGCTTCTAGTGGTGGTGATGGTGGCCGTGGTCGTGCTCGTCCGCGTCGGCCGGCTTCTCGACGATCGCCGTCTCGGTGGTGCAAGATGTACCACTGGCACCGACCACCGGTTGGCACGCGTTAGGCAATTCAGCCGAGGCGATGGAAACGAGTCTCAACAGGGTCGAGCCCGAAGACCTTTACAGCGGCTGACTTACCTTTCAGCGCATGCGATCCCCGGTCGGTGAGTCCGTGCGGTCGAGAAAGCAGGGCGTCGACGGTCTGCTGGGTGAGAAGGATCGGGTCACCGCTGGTCTTGGTGAGCTGCTCGACGCGGGCGGCGACGTTGACCGTGTCGCCGATCAGGGTGAACTCCAGCTTGCCCCCGCCGCCGATGGTGCCGGCGATCACCACACCGGTGTTGATCCCGATGCCGATCCGAAGCTCCCCGGCGAACCGCTCGGCCACCAGGCGGTGAACCAGCACCGCGGCGCTCACGGCGGCGTCGGCATGATCGGCGAGGTCGTTCGGCGCGCCGAACACGGCCAGTGCGCCATCGCCAAGGAACTTGTTCACGTGCCCACCGGCGTCCACGACCGCAGGCACCACGATCTCGAACAAGGCATTGAGGCGGGCGACCGTGTCCTCGGCGGTATTCGCCTCAGCGAACGGCGTGAAATCGCGTACGTCGACAAACATCACGGTCACCTCGCGTCGCTCCCCGGTGAACACATCGTCACCCTGCTCGAGCAGCCGCGCCGCGAGAGTCGGGTCGACGTAGGTGCCGAACGCGGCCTGAAGTCGTTGCCGCTCAGCCAAACCGGCCTGCATCCGGTTGAACGACGCCGCCAGCGCGCCCAGGTCATCGTCCTGAACCACCGGCAGGCGTTGGCTGTAGTCGCCGGCCGCAACGCGGTCAGTCCCTTCGGCCAGATCGCGAATGGGTCGCAACGACGGTGCGAACCCGGCACCGACGCTAATCGGCACCGCGAAGCCAAGCGCCACACACCCGATCACAACAGCGAGTGCGGGTTTCTCGCTGACCTGATTGAACGCAGCGCCCAGCAACGCGGCCCCGATTGAAAAGCCGAACGCGACCGCGAGCATGGAAATCTTCGCCCACGCGGCAAACGTTGGCCTGGAGCGGGGCAACGAGTCACCGATTCCCGTGTCACCCGCGATGGCGACCCTGGCCGGTCGCAGCGCCCCTTCCACGAAGCTGTGCAAACCGATCAACTGGGCAGCAGCTCCGAAACAGGCGCCCAAAATCCCGTACTGGACCAGGCGCCACTGGGTCGCCCCCGCGATCGCACCGACAACGACAAACACCAGGGCAAGCCCGATAACGTTGCTTCCCAACCCTCGGGCGACCGCACCCCGAGCGGTGACATAGGTGGCGTCCAGTGCATCCGCCCGATCGACATCACGACCGGCCGCCCACTGCTCCACAAGGTGGAGCCGTCCCAGGCCGGGAAGAAAGTACACGTACGCCAGCAACGGCACGGTGACAACGGTGACAGCTGCGGCCTCGACGTAGCGATCGGACTTCTCGTAGGCGACAACGATAAATGACAACATGAGGTAGGCCGGCAGGAGCACGGCGAACATGACTACGCATAGTGCCCATGAGTACCTCGCTCCCCACCGATCCCACACCCACTGCCAGATGCGATCCATCCAGCGAGACTAAACCCGCGGTCGGCGTTGAATTGTTCTCTTGGATGGAGTCGGCCAACAGACAAAACACCTCCGGCGACCGGCCGGGGTGCTCCGTCTCGACTAGCTACTTCGACCTGAAAAACGTTCGCGGGGCTGATGGTGATCAGCCGGACCTTGAGAGTTGGGATGCTCGCTCAGGTCGTGGTGCCGATTTTATGCGGCAAGGGTGCTGATCTTGACGAGATTGT
>Ga0335076_10000400_pt1 | contig 39500 bp, 46 predicted proteins | sample Lox_Sample_25_FD_206717 | JGI IMG/M metagenome (GOLD analysis project Ga0335076, IMG submission 206717) | Soil microbial communities from Loxahatchee National Wildlife Refuge, Florida, United States - Lox_Sample_2.5 | ecosystem: Environmental > Terrestrial > Soil > Wetlands | place: USA...
CAGGCCAAGATGTCCAAGTCGGTGGGCAATATCTTCCTGCTCCACCAGGCGCTCGACGCCTACGGGCGGGATGCGCTGCTGATGTATTTCTGTGGTGGCCACTACCGCCAGCCGGTCGAGTTCGACGACGAGCGCCTGGCCGAGGCCCGCGCGCGCGTGGAGCGGATCACCGAGGCGGGCCGCCGGCTCGCGCCCGGACCCTCGCCGGCCTGGTCGGCGCCGCTGCGCGAGCGGTTCTTCGACGTGCTCGCCGACGACTTCAACACGCCGGCGGCGCTTGCGGCGGCGTTCGATTGGGTCCGGGAGGCCAATCGCGGCGAGCCCGGCGTGGGCGACGCCGATCTGCGCGAGATGCTCGGCGTGCTCGCGCTCGACAACCTGCTCGACATCGCCACGATCGACGCCCCGGCCGAGGTCGTCGAGCTGTCCGCGGCGCGAGAGCGGGCCCGGGCCGCACGGGACTGGACCGAGGCGGACCGGCTGCGCGACGAGATTCGCGCGCGCGGCTGGGAGGTCCGCGACGGCCCCGGCGGACCCGAGTTGCTGCCTGCCGCTTGACATCCGCGTGGTGCTATGTCAAGCTCGCGCCGGGAGAGTAACGGTAGAGTAAAGCTTTAGTCTTACGGCTGTGAGGGTGCGCCGAGGGTTGGCCGCACTCGACAACTTGCACACCCAGGCGCCAGGGGAGGTAGTGCGCCACGAGTTCTGACCGATCCGCCGGGCGGGTCGAGAAGGGATGATTCGTGGCACGGCTTTCGCCGTATTCTCACTCTCAACTTCAGGTTGAGGATGGCTATCTAATAGCTCTTGCCAAGCAGGGAAACCCGGTCGCGTACGACTCAATCGTCCGCCGCTATTACGGCTTCGTCCGGCTGAAGGCCTCGTCGTATTTCCTTGCCGGCGGGGACGCGGACGATCTGATTCAGGAAGGCCTTGTCGGCCTCTACAAGGCCGTGCGCGACTACCGGACCGACCGGGAGTCGAGCTTCCGGAACTTCGCCGAGCTCTGCATCACGCGCCAGATCATCACCGCCGTGAAGACGGCGACCCGCAATAAGCACTCGCCGCTCAACCAGTACGTGTCGTTCTCGAGCTCGCCGGCCGCGGCGGCCGATGGCGAGCCGACGCTCGACGAGATCATCCCCGGCTCGCCGGTTCACGACCCGGTCAACCAGGTGATCAGCTCGGAGGAGCTGCGCGCGCTGGTGGCGTGTATTTCGACCGCACTGTCAGAGCTCGAGTCCCGCGTCCTCGCCCTGTACCTCGACGGCCACTCCTACGAGGAGGTCGGCCGGCGGATCGGATGCGATTGCAAGACCGTCGACAACGCGCTCCAGCGGGTTAAGCGGAAGGTTGGACAGCATCTGGCGGAGCGGAGCGCGCCGGTATAAGCACCCTTCGCAGCGAAAAGGTCTCGCGCGTACTCGCCGAGCTGCGGCGGCTCGGCGAGTCCGAGGACCCACCGGCTAAGGAGCGCGTGCTCGATCGCGAGCGCGAGCTCGGCCGTCGGGTGTGGGGCGGCGAGCGCGCGGAGGCGTACGGTGGCGCCCCGCTGTCGATCACGCCCGAGGTCGGGGAACTGCTGTACGTGCTCGCGGTTGCGCGCCGGCCGCGAACGATCGTCGAGTTCGGCGCGTCGCACGGGTTCTCGACGATTTATCTCGCGGCGGCGGCGTGCGATGTCGGCGCCTGCCGTGTGATCACGACCGAGATCGAACCAGGCAAGGTCGAGGCTGCTGAACGGAACTTGGCCGCGGCGGGGCTGGACGATCTCGTCGAGATGCGGGTGGGCGACGCCCTGACCACGCTGCGGGACGTCCCCGACGTCGATCTCCTGTTCCTCGACGGCTGGAACAACCTGTATGAGCCGGTCGTCGACCTGCTCGAGCCGCGGCTGACGCCGGGGGCGTTGGTGATCGCCGACCTGAGCTCCGACGATCCCGACCAGGTCAGCTACGTCGAGAAGATGCACGCTCCGGGCAGCGGTTTCGTGACGGTCGACATCCCGCTCGACGCCGGCGTGGTCGTATCGGCCTGGCTCGGCTAGCCCGGCTCGCGGCCGAGCGTTTCGCGGAGAGCATCGAGGCCTGTGCACCGCGGCTTCCAGCCGAGCTCGCGCTTGGCCTTGGTCGTGTCCATGATCGCGGGGTGGCTTGCTGCCTCGACCCACTCGACGGCGGGCGGGGCGAACGACGGGAACGGCATCGACGCGGCCGCGCGGGCGGCGCCCTGAGCGATCCCGGCGGGCACGGTGATCGGCGTGAAGCCGAGCTCGCGCGCGAGGTCGGCCGCGGTCACGATGCCGTCGCCGGCGATGTTGTACGCGCCCGAAGGCCCGTCGGCCACGACGCACGCCAGCAGCGCCTGGCCGACGTCGTCCTCGTGGACGAACTGCATCGGCAGCTCGGGGGTGGGGACCGGGATCGGGAACGGGAGACGATTCGCGTAGTCGAGGGCGCGCTGGGCGAGGGAGGCCAGCGGTTCTGGCAGCGAGTCCTTGGCGCCGATCGCGTGCGGCCCGAGAACGATCGGCGGGCGAATCAGATACAGGGCGAGGTCGGGACGAGCGTCGGCCTGCTCGCGGAGCAGCCGCTCGAGCTCCGCCTTCTCCTGCGCGTAGAACAGCCGGGTCGCCGGGCGGATAGGCCAATCCTCGGTCATCCCGACCGGGTTGTCCGGATGGAATCCGTATGCGGCGACCGACGAGGCGTACACGAACCGTCCGGCGCCGGCGGCCGCCGCCGCTTCGAACGCGTTGAGCGTCCCCCGCACGTTGATGTCTCGGATCGTCTCGCGGGACGCGGTGCCAGTGATCATGAACGCAAGGTGGACGACGACGTCCGCGCCGCTGAACGCTTCGGCGAGCGTTTGCGGATCGCGTACGTCGCCCCGGCGGTATTCCATCTTGGTCCAGCCGTGCTCGGACGGGTCGAACGGGCGGCGCGCGATCCCGACGACGCGACCGATGCGGGGGTCGGCCTGGAGCAGCGGGATCAGCCCGAAGCCGAACGTGCCGGTGGGGCCGGTGACGGCTACCGCCAGGGTCTCGTCAGACAACCGTGCCCTCCAGGCCGAAGCGGGTCGCGACCAGCTCCGGGACGGCGTCCGGCTCGACGTCGGTCACGGTGGCGGTAGCCGGCGTCTCCTCGGTGAGGGTCAGACCACCGTTCCAGTCGCTCAGCGACTCGCGGGTGCCGTCGGGCCGCTGAAGACTAACGATCAGCCCGGTGACGAACGGCGAGCGCGGGTACGTGGACGTGTACCAATTGCTTGTCACCACGTCGATGAATGGAACCGGCGCGGGGACGAACCCATACAGATCGACCCAGGCTCCGCTCTGATCGAGCGACTGCAGGACGAGCTCGGGGCCGTCCTCCACGACCCGGTGGCGCCAGCCGGCCTGCTCATACTCGCCGCCCGTCCCGAACGGGATCGGCTCGCGCAGAGTGCCGTGACCGAAGCCGACGTCGGCGTGCCAGCGGGTGCCATCGGCCTGGACGCCGAGGATGAGGTGAGTCCGCGGGCGCGCCGTGCCGTGGGGGGAGCCCACACGAACGCGCGCGAGGTACAGCTCGACCTTGGCGCCGAGCCCCTCGAGCGCCGCCTTCAACAGGAGATTCTGCTCGAAGCAGTAACCGCCGCGGCGGTCGGATACCAACTTGCGCTCCAGGTCGTCGAGCTCGAGCGAAACCGGGATCCCGCGCCGGGGGTCGAGGTTCTCGAACGGGACCGCCGTGACGTGCGCTCGATGCAGCTCGGCCATGTCCGGCCGTCCGCGCAAGCCGATGCGAGCGAGATACGCGTCTAGGTCGAGCATCGCCGACGACTGTATCGGCGCGTCTCGGTGGCGGAGCGGCCGCGGTCACCCGACCATCCGGCGCCGCCCGCTGCGGGTGCGGGCAGCGCCGGCGCCGCACGCCATCTCGCTCAGCCCGTCATAAGTGCGAGCGCGGCGCCCAGCCGTGATGTTGCGGCGGCGGGCATCTCAGCCCGGGCCGCCGGGGCGCGATCACAGCTGGGCATCCGGCTTGAATGGTTCCTCCAGACGAGAGGATTGTTCGCCATACGAACAATCCTGCTACAGGCGAACGCTGCAAACGTAATCGGCAGATCTGGGGAATGTCAAGAGGATTGCGATTGCAAGCTACGGTCCGCGCGTTAGCGGCCTGTTAGTTCGGGACCAGATGCCTGACCACCACGCCGTAGTCGGCCGCGAGGCGCTCGGCGATGATCGAACGGTGGCAGGCCTCGGGATCCCGTTCCACGCAGAACAGCGCCGCCGCGCCGTCTGCGGGAAGCGCGTCCGCGACCAGACGAAGCGGCGCCTGATCCAGGATCTCGCGGGCGTACCGGGTCGCGTACACCGGCGCGAGCACCGACCGCGATCGCTTGCCCTCGTCTCGGCGCGCGTCCTCGGCGTACTGAACGTGCCGGAGCTCGGTCGTCGGCGCGAGCTCCTTGTGGTGCTCGTAGCCGACCCCCGCGTCATCGAGCGCAGCCTGGAGGCGGGCGGAGTTCGCCCATGCGTACTCGCGGCCGCGGACGCCGCGGCGCTGGCGGACATCGATCAACAGCCGCACGTCGGCGGCGGCCAGCGCTTCGAGGAAACTGCTCAGGTCCCAGTCGTACACCCCGATCGTGACCACGCGCCTCACCGGTCCACGATGTCACAGCGACGACCGCGGGTCGGCTGGCATTCTCCGCTGTTCGCTGTTCGCTGGGAGCCCGGGCGGCGAGCAAACCGACCGTGAGGAGAGCCGATCGATGACGACCCCCGATCCGGACACGCTGCTGGCCGACACGCGTGCCTTCAACGTCGAGCTCGAACGACTGCTGGCGACGATACCCGCGGTCAACACGGTGCCGCCCGAGGAGAGCCGCCGCGCTCGCCGCGAAGGACGTGGGATCTTCCCCGCGCCCGTGTACGTGCCGGAGGCCCGCGACGTCGAGATCGATGGTCCGGGTGGTCCGATCGCCGTGCGGATCATCGCGCCGCAGGAGCGCGAGCCCCGAGGCACGTTCCTGCATTTCCACGGCGGCGGGTGGACGCTGGGGGACAGCGACGGGCAGGACGTCCGCCTCCAGCGGCTCGCGCGCGAGACTGGCTTGACCGCCGTCAGCGTGAACTACCGGCTCGCACCCGAGAATCCGTACCCGGCCGGGCCCGACGACTGCGAGGCCGCGGCCCTGTGGCTGCTCGGGGACGAGGGGCGCTCGGTCGTGGGGACGGATGGTCCGCGCGCCGTCGGGGGCGATTCGGCGGGCGGCCAACTGGCCGCGTGCACGCTGTTGCGCCTCCGCGACCGTCACGGGATCACGGGAGCGTTTGACGCGGTGGTCCTCCAGTACGGAGGGTTCGACCTCTCGATGTCGCCGAGCCAGCGATTGTGGGGCGAGCGCAACCTCGTGCTGTCGGGGCCGATCATGATGTGGTTCGGCGACCAGTTCCTGCCCGGGCTCGACCGAGAGCAGCGCAGGGACCCCGACATCTCGCCGCTGTTCGCCGACCTCTCAGGTATGCCGCCGGCGATCTTCACGGTGGGGACGGCGGATCCGCTGATCGACGACACGCTGTTCATGGAGGCGCGGTGGCGCGCGGCAGGTCACGCGACCGAGCTGCGGATCTGGCCCGAGGCGCCGCACGGTTTCGTCTCGCTGCCGATGACCGTGGCCGACGTGGCGCTGGCCGCCGAGCACAACTTCCTGAACCGCACGCTCGGATTCTCGTAGCTCTTCGAGTTTGACTTATATAAATGGTGACTGATACGATTGGGTGCCGATGCACGCGTTCGATGTACTCGGCGATCCGGTGCGGCGGCGGATCCTCGAGCTGCTGGCGGACGGCGAGTTGGCCTCGGGCGAGGTGGGCGCCGTAATCCAGGACGAGTTCGGCATCTCGCAACCCGGGGTCTCCGCCCACTTGCGGGTGCTGCGGGAGTCCGGCTTCGCCACAGCGCGTCCAGAAGGGGCGCGCCGGCTGTACGCGGTGAGCGCCGAGCCGCTGCGCGAGGTGGATGTCTGGCTCGACCGCTTCCGGCGGTTTTGGGCGCCGCATCTCGACGCGCTCGAGACTGAGCTAGCCCGCGGCAAGCGCGAGCAGTCCGAGAGGTGACCGAAAATGATCGAAGTCGTCGAACAGATCAATTCCGTGGAGCGGCGTGTGGGGAGTCGGACGTTCGACGCCGGCGAGGCGCGGACCGTCGTCATCACGCGCACGTACGACTCGGCGCTCGAGGACGTGTGGGACGCATGCTCGAATCCCGAGCGGATCCCGCGCTGGTTCCTGCCGGTTTCAGGCGAGCTGCGCGCCGGCGGTCGTTACCAGCTCGAGGGCAACGCGGGCGGGAGGGTCGAGCGCTGCGATCCGCCTCGTGGTTTCGACGCGACATGGGAGTTCGCCGGGCATGTCAGCTGGATCGAGCTGCGGTTGTCCGAGGCTGGAAGCGGGCGGACTCGATTCGAGCTCTCACATATCGCCCCAACGGCCGACGAGCACTGGGCGCAGTTCGGTCCGGGCGCGGTCGGGGTGGGGTGGGAGCTGGCCTTGGCCGGGCTCGCGCGGCATCTCGCATCGGGGGCTCCGCTGGATCCGACGGCGGCCGCGGCCTGGACCGTTTCCGAGGAGGGCCGGGAGTTCGTGCGGTTGAGCAGTCGCCGCTGGTGCCACGCGGCGATCGAGGGCGGAGCCGATCGGGCCTGGGCGCGGGCGGCGGCGGAGCGGACAACGCGGTTCTATACCGGCGACGTGGCGTGACGCGCGGTCGCCGGCGGGCTCAGCTCGTGAGCCAGTCGGCAAGCCCGACGAGCGCGAACACTCGATGGACCTGCTCGGTCGGCCGTGCCAGCACGAGCGTCCGCCCGTGCGACTCCGCGTCCTTCTTGGCCTTGATCAGCACGCTGACTCCGGCGCTGTCGACGAACTGCAGGTCGCTGAGGTCCAGCGTCACGTGGGCGTTGGGCTTCGACAGCGCCTCGTTGAGGTGCTGTTCAAGCGCCGGGGCGGACACCACGTCGAGCTCGCCAGACAGCACGAGCACCGCACCCCCGGCCTCGTCCCTGCGATTGATCGAGAGCTCGGTGGCGACGCGCTGGATTGTAGTGGGGATCGGATCACGCGGTTGCGCGATGAATTCACACGAGGGACACATATGCTGGCGCACCGGCTACCATCGACCGCCGCTAATAGCGCGCGGCCAGGCCGGGGCGGCGCCCGACCCGTGGGGAAGGAGTACACACGGATATGGAAGGTCTCCAAGGAGGTACGCGCGCGACCGCGCGGCGTGCGCTCACGTTTGTAGTTCTGACGCTCTGCGCGGCGCTTGGCCTCGCGCTCGCGAGCGGCCCGGCGCTGGCGAAGAAGCCGGCGAAGAAGCCGGCGACAACGAAAATCACCCCGAAGACGCCGGTCACGCCGGGGTCCGGTTACCTCGCACTCGGTGACTCGGTCACGTTCGGCTACGAGGAGCAGCAGGTCGTGCCGACGCCCAACTACGCGGATGCCTCGAGCCTCGTCGGCTATCCGGAGCTGCTCGGCTCCGAGCTGCATTTGACCGTCGCGAACGCAGCGTGTGCGGGTGAGACGTCATCGAGCCTGATCGACCCGACGGCGCAGAGCAACGGTTGCGAGAACGCACCGGGCGGCGGCCCTGCCTACCGCACGATGTTCCCGCTGCACGTCAAGTACAGCGGTTCGCAGCTCGACTACGCAGTGTCGTATCTGAAGACGCACAAGAACGTCCGCCTGGTGTCGCTAATGATCGGCGCCAACGACTTCTTCGTGTGTCAGGAGACGACCGCTGACCACTGCGCCAGCCTGCCCGAAGAGGCGGCGGTCGGCGCGACGGTCGCCAAGAACGTCAAGACGATCCTCTCGGCGATCCGCAACAAGGCCCATTACGGCGGACAGATCGCGATCGTCAATTACTACTCACTGAACTACAGCATCCCCGCCGATGTGTCGCAGTCGGAGCTGCTCAACACCACGCAGGACGCGGCTGCCAAGCCGTTCCATGTCGTAGTCGCTGACGGCTTGGGCGAGTTCCAGGCCGGCACCGCGCATTCCGGCGGCAACACCTGCACGGCCGGGCTGCTGACTCAGCTGTCGACGGGCGGCTGTGGAATCCATCCGAGCTACGCCGGGCAGAGCCTCCTGGCTCAGGCGCTCGAGAAGGCGATCCACATCAGCTGAGCTGAACTGACAGCGGGTGATTGAGGCGGGTAGTGAGGCGCCGAGGCTCACCCCGCGAGCGCGGCCCTTCCAGCCTGGGCGCCCGCTTCGATCACCCTTACTGTCGGCACCTGAACGAAAACCCTTAGCCGCCTCGGCGCCGGAATCGCTCTAAATACCGGGTCAGTGATCGGAGTACCCTGTGGCGATGAAAGCATGGTGGCTTCCGTGGCTGTTCCCGTTGGTTCTGCTGGGGGCGATCCTGTTGATCGTGGTTCTGGGCAATGACGCGGTGTATCTCGGGGCTCCCGCGGGGTTGGCGCTGTCCGTGGGCGCCTGCGTTCTGTGGCGCGCCCGCTTCGGCCCGAGTAAGGACGACCCCGACCGCGACGTGAACTACTGGCGGCTGCCAGGTTCGCGTTCGCGCTCCTAGGCACGGGCCGGATCGTCGTCTCGGACCGCACGCGATCGTCGGGGACTCAACCTTTTCGCGGTGCCGGACCCTTAAGTGGGCAGATGGACCACGGACGAGCTGACTTCGAGAACTTCGTTGCGCACAACACCGACGCGCTAACCCGGACGGCGTACCTGATCGTCTGGGACCTCCCCGAGGCCGAGGACCTAGTTCAGGAGACGCTACTCAAGGTGGCCGGCCGCTGGCACCGGATTCGCCGCATGGATCACCCCGTTGCCTACGCCCGCCGTGTCCTCGTGAACCTCGCGTTGAGCGGCGCCGATCGCCACGGGCGACGCCGGCGGGAGCTCACCGGCGAGGCACCCCCCGAGCGCGGCGACGAGTCGGGCGAGTCGGGTGCGATCGACACCCAGGACGAGTTGATGCGCGCGCTCGCGGGGCTGCCGCCGCGCCAGCGCACGGTGCTCGTGCTGCGCTACTTCCTGGACCTTCCCGAAGCCGAGGTTGCGGCCGCCATGAAGTGCTCCCTCGGCACAGTGAAAAGCACGGCTTCTCGTGGACTCGCGCGACTCGAGCAGACGCTGCGCACGACCAATGACACAAGGAGCATCCCAACATGACTGAGCAACTCGAAACCGAGCTGCGCGCGGCGCTTCGCGAGCGCGCGGCCGAGGTGCCCGGATCGAGCATCGCGCGCCTCGTTCACCACGACTACCGCCCGCGCACTCGCCGGTTGAGGCCGCCGGTGGCGATCGGTGCGCTGGCCAGCGCGGCCGGCACGGTCGGCGCCGTGGCGGTCGTGATCTCACTCACCGCCGGTGCGTCAAGCGCGTTCGCCGGCTGGAGCGCGACGCCGACTCCGCCCTCGCCGGGGCAACTCGCGGCCTCGCGGGCCAGCTGCGAGGGCGGGCAATCGCCGATCGCCGGACTGCCGCTGAAGCTCGCCGACACGCGTGGGCCGTTCACGTTCTCCGTTTATGCGAGTGACACGTCGAGCGCCACCTGCATCAGCGGTCCGTCATTCACCGCCGTCTCCGGCACCATGTCGAGCGCGCCGGCCGACGTCCCCGCCGGCCAGATCATGCTGTCGAGCTCGCACCAGACCGACCGCGGCGGACAGCCGTTCTCGTTCGCCGAGGGCCGGACGGGGGCGGGCGTGAGCGGGGTGACGCTGACGCTGAACGATGGCACGAAGGTTCAGGCGACGGTTGGCGGCGGCTGGTTCGTGGCCTGGTGGCCGGGTGCCCGCGACATTAAATCGGCCGATCTTGCGACCCCGACCGGCACGGTCACGCAGACATTCAACCTGGGTCCCGAGATTCCGTGTCGAACCGACCAGCGGTGCTCGAGCGGGGTGGGCGAGGTCGGTGGCGGCGGGCCGGGCACAAACGGTGTCGCGGTCAGCGGATTCGCCAGCGGCGGCGGCAGTGGCCAGGCCAGCAGCCAGAACTACAGCAGCTCGCGATGAGGCGATCTGGTTTGCTTGTGGGCGGTGCGCCGAGCCTGCCTGATCGTCGCGGTCGCCGTCGTTGCGGCCGGCTGCGGAAGCAGCACGAGCCACAGCGCGTCGACCAGCACCGCCGCTAGCGGCTCCGCGCCGTCGACGGCGCCGGCGTCGTCCACGACGTCGCCGGCGCCGTCCACGGTTGCGTGCCGGACCGTGCCGGTACCCGCGCCGAAGCCGAACGGACACCTCTCGGCGCCCCATCTGCGGCTCAATCCGCACCGGACCTACACGGTGACGATCGTCACCAACTGCGGGACGTTCGCGTTCAACCTGGATGTGGCGCAGTCACCGAAGACGTCCGCGTCGTTCTACTCGCTCGTCAAGCGGGGCTTCTTCGACGGGCTGACGTTCCACCGGGTGGCCGCCGGGTTCGTCATCCAGGGCGGGGACCCGACCGGCACGGGCGGGGGCGGGCCCGGATACACGGTTGTCGAGGCGCCGCCGAAGAACACGCAGTACGTCCTCGGGGACGTGGCGATGGCCAAGACCGAGACGCAGCCGGCGGGGGCGTCCGGCAGCCAGTTCTTCATCGTGACCGCGCCCAACGTGACCGAGTCCGCCGGGCTCACGCCGGACTATGCGCTGCTGGGCAAGGTCGTCTCGGGGATCACGGTCGTCGAGAAAATCGGCTCGCTTCCGACGAACCCACCGCAGGACGGCTCGCCGACGCCGGCGGTGGTGATGTCGAGCGTGACGCTCGCGACCAGCTGACCGAGCGGTCCGCCGGGCTGCTCAGGCGACGGGACAAGACGCGTGCCGGCCGAACACCCATCCCTCGTACCGGCGGACTGACGGATCGTCGGGGAGGTCGGGCTCCGCCGACCGGCAGACCGTGCCGATCATCGCGAGCAGCCCGACGGTGGCGTCGAAGCGGTCCTCGCCTGCGCGGTCTGATCCGAACCCGTCGCGGACCTGGGCGATGAGCTCCCGGTCGGGCCGGACGCGAAGCTCCCGGCAGCGCTCGAGCAGCAGCGGACCGTCGGCGCGCCGGTCCTCCTGTCTCGTCTTGGCGGTCCGGGGCGATCCCATCCGGAGCCCGAGCTGAAGGTAAGCGTCGGCGGGATAGGCCTCGACGATGACCGCATCGGACCGATCCAGCAGTTCGCCGAGATCGCCGTCGAACGGCCAGATCGAGTACCGGCGGGCCGGGTCGGCGAGGGCCGGCGCGACGAGATCCCGCCAGCCGGTGATCGTCGCCTTGCCGACCGCCTGCGGCCCGAGCGTCCAGAACATCTCCGAGGCGGCGCCACGCCGGCAGTGGCCGAGGTCGCATCGCCGGAGCGCGTCGGAGGCGGAGAGGCCGAGCGCAGCGCGGAACTCGCGCTTGACCCCGGGGCTTTTGTGAGCGATTCGCCTCGGGAAGAACGGGCGGGCGACCGAGACGTCGGCGACGTTGTCGGATACGGCGAAGAACTCGGCTGACGGGCGCAGCGCGTTGATCCACCCGGCGAAGTCCTCGATCCCTGCGAGCTTTGCGTACGCCCGCGGCACGCCGATCGGAAAGTCGAAGCCGAGCAGCGCCGGCCCGCCCGAGCCGGGCGGCACGCGCATCCGCTCGAGCAGCCCGCCCGTGCCGCCGACCATCTGAGGGGCGTGCGCCACGTACTGCCCGCCCCGTAGCTCGGCGGTCGCGACCACTCGCTTGGACGGCGACGCGCCCCAGTCCGCGTGCGCAATCCATCCCGGCAGGCCCATGATCGTCGTGGCCAAGATACTTCCCGGGGTGAATGACGGTCAGATCGCAATCGACGATCCGCGGGCGGCCGACGTGCGGGCCCTGCTCACGGTCCATCTCACGTTCGCGCGGGCGCACACCCCGCCTGAGGATGCCCACGCGATGGACGTCGACCGCCTGCTCGACCCGGCGGTGACGTTCTTCGGCTACCGCGCCGGCGGCAAGCTCCTCGCGATTGGCGCGCTCAAGCAACTCGACGCGCACCACGGCGAGATCAAGTCGATGCACACCGCCCAAGATGCCCGCGGGCGCGGACTCGGTCGGGAGATGCTTGCGCACCTAATCGCGGTGGCGCGCGAGCGCGGCTATGAGAGCGTCAGCCTCGAGACGGGGTCGATGGCCTCGTTCGAGCCGGCGCGGTCGCTGTACGCGGGCGCCGGGTTCGAACCGTGCTCGCCGTTCGGCAATTACCGCGAGAGCCCGAACAGCACGTATATGACGCTCGTGCTGGCGAGTTGAACCGGGCCGCGAGGAACGAACCCCTTGAGGGTGTCGCATAAACCTGAGGGCGTCGTGATGGCGGATAACGCCAAGCTCGCGGCGCCGGCGGGGGTGAGATGGCCGTTCGGGTGGCGGGATTACGGGATCTCGACGCGGCGCGGACGTCGAGATCCCGATTAGCGGCCATGGTGGCGGGATTGCGGGATCTCGACCCGACGGGGACGTCGAGATCGCAGTTAGCCGCCACCACCACGCGCCGGGCCGGTTCTGAGTCGAGCACAACCAACATCGACGCCTGCGGCGTTACACGACACCCTCGTTGCTACCTTCTCGCCCGGTGTTCGGCAGCCTGCGCGTCGACGACCCCGAGCAGCAATTAGCCGCGGTCCGGCTTCGTTCGGACCTGCCGCTCGCCGATCCTGGCTTTGTCCGCGACGACGGCGGCTGGGTGCTCAACCTCCCCGACAGCTCTCTCGCGCGCCTGGAGTACCAGCTCGAGCTGTCCGACCACGCCGGCGACACCGTGGTCGTGTGCGACCCCGGCAACCCGGAGCGCGCCCCGGGCGCGTTCGGCGAGAAGTCGGTGCTGCTCGCCCCCGGGTACCGCACCCCGGCGTGGCTCGAGCAGCCGGTCGTGGACGGTTCGTTCGAGGTCTTCGGTATGCGTGTGCTCGGACGCGAGGTGTCGATCGGCGTGTGGTCGCCGGCGGGCGGGGACCTGCCGCTGCTGGTCGCCCACGACGGGCCCGAATACGACCGGCTCGCCTCGCTGACTCGTTTTGCCGGCGCGATGATCGAGCGCGGGTCGGTCGCGCCGTTCCGCGTGGCACTGCTGCCGCCCGGCGATCGCAACGAGTGGTATTCGGCCTCGGCGGCGTACGGCCGCGCGCTGTGCAACCGGATCCTGCCCGCGTTGCGTTCCGAGATCGAGGTGACCGGCCTGCCCGTGGGCATGGGCGCGAGCCTCGGCGGCCTCGCGATGCTCCAGGCGCAGCGGACCTGGCCCGGCGCGTTCGCCGGCTTGTTCCTCCAGTCGGCGAGCTTCTTCGTGCCCCGCTTCGACCGCCACGAGTCCGGGTTTCCGCGCTACGCGAGGATCGTCCGATTCGTCCGTCGCGTCCTGCGCACGGAGGCGCTCGACGAGCCGGTGCCGGTGGCGATGACGTGCGGCGCCGAGGAGGAGAACGTGTACAACAACCGGCTGATCGCGAGCGCGCTCGCGGCCCAGGGCTACGACGCCCAGCTTACCGAGGTGGCCGACCTGCATAACTACACCTCCTGGCGGGACGCATTCGATCCGCACCTGACCCGCCTCCTGGCCCGTCTGTGGCCCCCGCGATGAACGGCGTCGCGGTCTACGGTCATTGGGGTCGGCCGCTACTCGCGTTCCCGGCCGAGGGCGGGGACGCCGGCGAGTTCGAGCGCCACGGGATGGTCGCGGCGGTGGGCGACCTGCTGCAGGCTGGGCGGGTGAAGCTGTACTGCGTGGACTCGTTCGACCGTGAGTCGTGGTCGAACCGCGACATCCCGCTCGAGGAGCGCGCGCGGCGCCACCAGTTCTACGAGTCGTGGATCCTCGACGAGGTCGTTCCGTTCCTCCGCTGGGACTGTGGTGGAGCGAGCGAGCTGATCACGTGCGGCGTCAGCCTCGGGGCCTACCACGCCGCCAACTTCGGGCTCAAGCGAGCCGACCTGTTCCCGCTGGCGATTGGCATGTCCGGCAACTACGACCCAGCCGCCTGGAACGGATGGGGCGAACGTGGCGACGCCACGTACTTCAACAATCCGATCGACTACGTCGGCAACCTCGGGGGCGACCACCTCGACTGGCTGCGCGGCCGGGTCAGCCTCCTGCTCGTGTGCGGGCAGGGCCAGTGGGAGGACACGACCGGCGCGCTGGAGTCGACGCGCCGGCTCGCGGAACTGCTCCACTCCAAGGGCATCCGTTGCGAGCTCGACCTGTGGGGGCATGACGTCGCGCACGATTGGCCATCGTGGTGCGCGCAGTTCGCCCACCATCTGCCACGCTTCTGCTGATGGCGGAGACGACCCACCTGATCGGGTTGCTGCTCGGCACCGAGGACGATTGGCCGGCGGCGTTCGAGACTCTGGTCTCACGGCTCGGGCCGATCACCGACGCCTCCGGGCACACGCATCGGATCGCGACCGAGCGGATCACGATGGAGCCGTTCGACCTGCGCGACCGGCCGCGCTACGAGCTGGTGATCGATCGGCTCGCGTACTGGTACTACCTCCCGCGCGAGTGGCTGAAGAAGGTCGCGCTGATGAACGACGTGTATTTGCTGAACAGCCCCTTCACGTTTCAGGCGATGGAGAAGCACGCGGCCTACTGCGCGATGATCCGCCTCGGGCTGAAGGTCCCGCCGACGGTTCTGGTCCCGCACAAGGACCCGCCGGACAACGCCCGGTTCCAGTACACGGCCACCCGTTACAACCTTCCGTTCGACCTGTCCGCGATCGCGGACAAGATCGGGTATCCGCTGTTCATGAAGCCCTACGACGGCGGGCAGTGGATCGGGGTCAGCCGCGTGCGCGACCGGGCTGAGCTCGAGCGCGCGTACGACGACTCGGGCCGGCGGCTGATGCACCTCCAGGCGTCGATCGAAGGCTTCGACGTGTTCGCGCGCTCGCTCTCGATCGGCCCCGAGACGATGGTCATGAAGTTCCGCCCCGACCAGCCGATGCACGACCGCTACGAGGTCGCGCACGGCTTCCTCACGCCCGAGCTGGGCGACGAGGTGCTGACGATCAGCCGGCTCGTCAACGCGTTCTTCCGCTGGGAATTCAACTCGTGCGAGTGCCTCGTGCGCGGCGACGACGTGTATCCGATCGACTACGCGAACGCCTCTCCCGACGTTGCGCTCACGAGCCTCCATTACTACTTCCCGTGGGCGATCAAGACGCTCGTGAAGTGGTGCACGTTCTGCCTGGTCACGGGACGCGGGCCGCAGCTCGATCTCGACACCCGCCGGTACTTCGAGATCGGCGATCGCGAGGACTTGAGCTATGCCGACAAGCTCGCGGCCTACCGCCGGGTCGCCGACGACTACTTCGAGACGGACCGCTATCACGACTTCTGCGACAGCCGGCTCGGTCACTTCGACGAGGTCGTGCTCGATTGGGTGGACTCGAGTGACTTCGACCGACTGCTGCTGGACACCGTCCGGGCGACGTACCCGGCGCATGAGCAGGAACGGTTCGTCGCGCACCTGCGCGGGCTCGTGGGGCAGTGGGTGCGCGAGAACGGACGCGTTCCCGCCTGGGGCTGACGGTCTATCCGTCGTCGACTAGGCCGACGAGCGGACCGAGCAGCCTGCGCGAGCGCCGCGACAGCCCGGGCAGCGCGAGCAGCCGGTGGGTCGCCGGCGCTCCCGCCGCAAGCCTGTCGAGCTGCTCGAACGCGATTGGACGCCAGCGGCCGTCGACCGTGCCGTGGGCCTCGTCGTCGGCGATCGTCGCGACGTCGACCTCGAGGTGCTCGGCCCACAGCCGTAGCCGAGTCGCTCGGGCGAGCTGCGGGTCGTCGGTAACGACGTTCATCTCGGTGTCGTTGAGCAGCGAGTGGGCGTTCAGGTTCGCCGACCCGACGGTGAGCCAGCGGTCGTCGACGATCCCGACCTTGGCGTGGACGTACAGGCGGTCGATGCGATCGCCGGTCCGCGACCGGATCGTGGCGGCGAGCAGGCGCCCCGCGCCGTCGTCGGCCGCGGCCAGGACGCCGAGCTGACCGAGCGTGTCGTCATGCCCGTTGTTCGCCTTGGCCGGCAGCACGATCACGATCCGGAACTCGTCGCACGGCGGGCGCCGCAGCTTGTCCGCGAGCAGCCGGACGATCTCCGGCGACCACAGGAACTGGTTCTCCAGGTAGATGAAGCGCTGCGCGCCGGCGATCGCACGGACGTAGCTCTCGAGGATCCGATATACGCCGTCGGGAACCGCGTCGTACATGCTGTTGGCGATCGTCCGCACCACCTGGATCGTGTGCTCGCCGGCGGGCGCCGGGTCCGCCGGCCGATCGAGTTGCTCGCCGGTCAGCTCGCGCCAGCGGAGCGCGAAGTGGTCGTCGACGTCGGCCACCGCGGGACCGCGCAGGCGCGAGGCGACGTCGTGCCAGCCGAGCCGGCGCCGGGCGGGGTGGTCGCTGGTGTCGAACCGGTCGCCGGCGTAGTCGGTCATGTCGATGCCGCCGACGAACGCGACCTCGCCGTCGACGACCACGGTCTTCTCGTGGTGACAGTGGAACGGATGCTCGCGCGGGTCGGTCTCGCAACGGATCCGCGTCTCCCGGGTGAGCGTGCGGACGCCGTTGCGCACCTCGTTGCGCGTCGGGTGAAACGCCGGGACCGGCGCGCCCGCCCACACGAGGACCCTGACGTCGACGCGCTCCGCCGCCTCGGCCAGCAGCTCGCCGAGCACCGTCGGGCGCTCTCCCCGCACCAGCTCAAAGTAGGGAGCGATGTGCCAACCGGTCACGTGAACGTAATCGCCGGCGTTCGCGACGGCCTCGGCGATCGACGGGAACGCCTGGGCGCCGTCGATCAGCACCTCGAGCGAGCAGCCCGCGCGCGGGGGCGGATCGCCCGAGGCCCACGGTCCGTCATCGGGCGGCGCCAGCGCGTGGCTCCAGCCGAGGCGGCGCAGGCGCCACCGGTGCTTGGCGCGGACCGCTGCCTCGACGCCGTCACCGACGATGGTGTCGAGGGAGGAGAGGAGCGATGCGGACGAATCGGGCATCCACTAGGGCTACCCGATCCGTCCGCGAACAGCCCCGTCAGGCTGGGATCGCCTCGAGCTCGTGCTCGCCGTGCGCGATCAGCTCGGGCTGCTCACGCTCGATCTCGTGCTCGCGGACCAGCCACAGGGCGAGCAGCGAGCCGACGAAGGCGAGCGCGGCGCCGATCACGAGGATCGTGTTGAGACCGCTCAGGAATCCATCGCGGGTCGCGGTGGCGACGATCCCTCGCGCTCCGTACGGGACCGCCCGCAGCGCCGCCTGCAGCTGTCCGCCGGAGGCCGCCTCGATCAGCTGACGTGCGCGACCACCGCTCCCCGCCGGCGTGCCGGCCGCGACCGAGGAGATCTTGTCGGCGCCGCGGGCGAGGAAGATCGCTCCCCACGCCGCCACGCCGACCGCGATCGAGACCTGGCGGAACGTGTCGTTGATCCCGGCCGCCATCCCGCTGCGCTCCTTCTCGACGACGCTGACCGCGACGTCGGCGATCACCGGGTTGAGCAGGCCGACACCGATGCCGGCGACGATGAAGCCGGGCAGCAGCGCCGTCCAGCCGTCGCTCGGGGTCAATCCGGACATCAGCAGCAGCCCGACGCCGATGAGGCCCAGGCTCCCTGCCATCAGGACGCGCGCACGGACCCGACCCATCAGGGCCACGGCGAGTGGCGCGACCAGGAACGGCACTAGCGTGATCGGCAGATACCGGAGCCCGGCCTGCAGCGGCGAGTAACCCAGGTAGTTCTGGAGGTACAGCGTCAAATACAGGAACAGCGCGAACAGAGAGGCCGACACGGCCGCCGCGGCCAGCTGGACGCCGGTGAACGCGCGCCGGCGGAACAGCTCGAGCGGGAGCATCGGCTCCTTGACCCGCTGCTCGATCGCCATGAACGCGGCGAGCATCACCGCGGCGCCGGCGAACAGGCCGAGGATCAGCGGGCTGCCCCAGCCGTCGTCGTTACCGCGCAGCAGACCGAGCACCAGCATCACCAGCGCGCTGCTGAACGTGACGAGTCCGAGCCAGTCGATCCGGGTCGCGTTGGGGTCACGAGACTCGCGGATCTTCATAAACGTGATGGCGATCGCCGCGATCCCGATTGGGACGTTGAGGAAGAAAACCCAGCGCCAGCCGAAGGCGCTCGTGATCGCGCCGCCGACGAGCGGCCCGACCGCCACCGCGACGCCGATTGTGGCGCCGTAAACGCCCATCGCTGTCGCGCGTTCCTTACCTGCCGCGAATTCCTGTGCGACCAGGGCCAGCGAGACGGCGAACATCGCGGCGCCGCCGATGCCCTGGATCGCACGCGAGATGTTCAGGAACGTCGCGTCGGGCGCCAGTCCCGCGGCCAGAGAAGCCGCGGAGAAGATCCCGAGTCCGATCAGGAAGACCGCTTTGCGCCCGAGGCGATCCGCAAGCGACCCGGCGGTCAGCACGATCGCCGCCAACGACAGCGTGTACGCGTCGATCACCCATTGCACGTCGGTGAAGCTCGCCGACAGGTCCTTCTCGATCGAGGGGAGCGCGGTGTTCACGACGGTGATGTCGAGCAGCAACATGAAGGTGCCGACGCTCACCGCCAGTAAGGTCCACCACTTTCTAGACATCTTCAGAGATACCTCCGCTTTTGGTGCTAAAATCGTCAGGCAACCTTGTAAGGCTTCCGAACTGTCTGGCCACCTTATCAGGAGTCCTGACCGAATGTCAATTGACTACGACACACCACATCCGCCGTTGATGATTCGGCTGCTCAGCACCGCTTTCGATGATTTCTGCGAGGGTGTCGAACGGCGCCTGGCGGACACGCCGTACAACGACATCCGGATTAGCCACGGGTGCGTGTTCGGCAACATCGAGCCCGAGGGGAGCCGGCTTACGGAGCTCGCGGAGCGGGCTCGGATGACCAAGCAGTCCGTGGGCGAGGTCACCAGCGACCTCGAGCAGCGCGGCTATGTGGAGCGGGTCCCCGACCCCAGCGACGGCCGCGCGAAGATCATCCGCCTGACCGAGCGCGGGCGCGCCGCTCAGGCCCTCGGCGTCGCGCTGATCGATGAGCTCGAAGAGGAGTGGGCCGAGCGGTTCGGGGCTGATCGCGTCACGGCGCTCCGTGAGGCGCTCGAGGCGATCACCGGCGAGCGGTCCGGCGCCGTCGCGGCGTGAGCGGGGCCAGACTAGAGCACGGCGTTCCCGTCACCGCCGGGTGGTTCGTCATCAACGCACGCGACGCCCGGTGGATGCACAACAGCATGCGCGACGTGTGCCGGTTCGGCGGGGAGGGCGAGGCCCACTTCGACGACCTCGGGGTCAGCATGTACTGGATCCAGCCCGGCAAGCCAATGTCGCTCTACCACCACGAGGCCGGCCAGGAGGACTTCCTGATCCTGCGGGGCCGGTGCACGGTGCTCGTCGAGGGGGAGGAGCGGCCGGTCGGGCCGTGGGACTTCTTCCATTGCCCGCCGCGGACCGCCCATACGATCGTCAACACCGGCACGGAGCCGGCGCTGATCCTGGCCGTCGGCGCGCGCAAGGAGAAGGGCAGCGCGCGCTATCCGTTCGAGCCCGTGGCAGCTCGCCGCGGGGCGGGCGTGCCCGACGAGGCGACGCCGGCGATGGACACCTACGCGAGCTTTGGCGAGCCGGTGCCGGGGCCGGCGCCCGACATCTTCTAGCGGCTCGCCGCCACCCCGAGAAACTCGACACTCGCGGGCGCCGTGGAGTCGAGCGTCGAGTTGTTCGGGCTATACGCGAGTTCGGCGCACTCGGGCGGTAACGCGGACCGAGCGTCGACTTGTTCGGGGCCCCTGCGGGCGATGCTCCGACCCATGCCCGCATCGTGCCTCATGCCCGGGCGATCAGGGCCGCCACCCCGTCGAGAATCCGCTCTAGGCCGAACTCGAACTCGCTGTCGGGATCGTCCTCGTCACAGGAAAGCGAGATCGCCAATGCATGAGTACGCCGTTCAACCACTCGTGGCCCGCGCGTTCCGGTTGTCGCTGCGGAACGTCGAGGGCCTGATGACCGCGCTGCTTCTGCCGGTGATCATGATGCTGATGTTCGTGTACCTGTTCGGGGGCGCGATCAGCACCGGCACCAGATACGTGGACTACGTCGTGCCCGGCGTGCTGCTCGTGGGCATCGGGTGGGGCTCCGGGACGACCGCGATCACCGTCGCGAACGACCTTGCCTCGGGCATCATCGACCGGTTCCGCTCGATGGACGTCCGCGGCGAGGCGTTGATCAGCGGCCACGTGGTCGCGAGCGTGGCGCGCAATCTGCTCTCGGCGGCGCTGGTTCTCGTGGTCGCGTTCGCGATCGGCTTCCGCCCGCACGCGGACGTGGCGCACTGGCTGCTCGCCGCCGGGGTCCTGGCGCTGTTCGTGCTCGCATTGTCGTGGTTCGCCGCGGCAGTCGGGATCGTCGCCCGCACCCCCGAGATGGCCCGGGGAATCTCGTTCCTGGTCACCTTCCTTCCGTATGTGAGCAGCGCGTTCGTCCCGGTACACACGATGCCCTCGGCGCTCCGGGCCGTTGCCCGCAACCAACCGGTGACCTCGGTGGTCGACACGATCCGCGCGGCGTTGAATGGCGGCCACGTCGGCGGTGACGCCTGGCACGCGGCCGCCTGGAGCGTCGGGATCATCGCCTTCTCGATTGCGCTCTCCGAGGTCCTGTTCCGCCGGCGTGCGCGGTGAGGTTGGCGCGCGCGGTGACGTTGGTGTGCGCGGTGACGTTCGTGCGGCCGGGGGCGGTCAGCGGTTAGGCTGCACCGCGACGGCGACTATGGCGTTCGACCTGGTCATCGACATCGAGAACACTCCGGGCGCGCTGGCGCAGGTGGCCGCCGCGATCAGCGACGCCGGTGTCAACATCGCCGCCGCCACCTGCATCGGGTCCGGTGAGCGGGCCGAGCTTCACATCCTCGTGCCGCACGCCGAGGCCGCCCGGCACTCGCTGGCGATCTCGCATCTCGCGGTCACTCGCGAGCGCGAGGTGGTCGTGATCGACGTCGAGGACCGGCCCGGCGTGCTGGCGGACCTCACGCGTAAGATCGCCAAGTCCGGGGTCGACCTCGACCTCGTCTACGTCGCCACCCGGAACCGGGTCGTGTTCGGGTCAGCCGACCTGGCGGGACTGCGGACCGCGCTCGGCGACGGCAGCTGACGGTCGGCCCCGGTCGACGGGTAGAGAGTCTCCGAGCGCGCTGTCACAGGCGCGCCGGCTATGTCGTCTGAGCTGGTGCAATCGACTATGAGGAGCCAGAGATGAAAGTGTTCGTTGCAGGCGCCACGGGCGCCATGGGAAAGCAGCTGGTGCCCCGGCTGGTCGGCGCCGGTCACCAGGTCGTCGGCACGACGCGGAGCGAGACGAGGCAGGCGGAGCTTTGGGACCTTGGGGCCACCCCAGTCGTCGTCGACGCGCTCGATGCCGAGCAGGTCGCCGAAGCCGTCGCCAAGGCTCAGCCCGACGCGATCATCCACGAGCTGACGTCGATCGCGGAATTGGACATGAGGCATTTCGACCGCAGCTTCGCGACGACCAACCGGTTGAGGACCGAGGGCACCGATCATCTCCTGTCGGCCGGGCGCGCGGTAGGCGTCAAGCGGTTCGTCATCCAGAGCTACACGGGCTGGCCGTACGCACGGACGGGTGGTCCGGTCAAGACCGAGGACGATCCGCTCGACCCGGCCCCCGTGCGCGAGATGCGCGAGTCGCTTGCCGCGATCCGGCACCTCGAGGAGGCGGTCATCCGAGCCGACTGGACAGAAGGCATCGTGCTTCGGTACGGCGGGTTCTATGGTCCCGGGACCGGCCTGTCGCCGGGAGGCCCCGAGTTCGAGATGGTGCAAAAGCGCAAGTTTCCCGTGGTCGGCGACGGCTCCGGAGTGTGGTCGTTCGTGCATATCGCGGACGCTGCCGAGGCGACCGTCGCGGCACTCGATCACGGCAGGCGCGGGATCTACAACGTGGTCGACGACGAGCCGGCCCGTGTGGCCGAGTGGCTGCCGGCGCTGGCCACGTCGATCGGCGCGCCTAAGCCGTGGCGCGTGCCGAAGTTCGTCGGGCGCCTGATGGCCGGCGAGGCTGCGGTCGTGATGATGACCGAGATCCGGGGGGCGTCGAACGCCAAGGCCAAGCACGAGCTGGGCTGGCAGCCGCGGCACGCGAGCTGGCGCCAGGGGTTCGCGGGGTTCGCGGCATGAGGTCGGGCTCGAGCGAACAGTTGCTCGACGAGCTGCGCCCGGTGTCGTTCGCGATCGCCTACCGGATGCTCGGCAGCGTCGCCGAGGCCGAGGACATCGTCCAGGAGGCGCTGTTGCGGGTCCACCGCGCGGTACAGGACGGCGAGCGGATCGACTCGCCGCGCGCTTACGTGGCGACGATCACGACGCGCCTGGCGATCGACGAGCTGCGCTCGGCCCGCGCCCGCCGGGAGCGCTACGTGGGGGAGTGGCTCCCCGAGCCGATTCTCACCGACAGCCTCGACGACCCGGCGCAGCACGCCGAGATCGCGGACTCGCTGTCGATGGCGATGCTGGTCCTGCTTGAGACGCTGTCTCCCGAGCAGCGCGCCGTGCTGCTGCTTCGCGACGTGTTCGACTACGGCTACGGCGAGATCGCCGGGATCATCGGCAAGAACGAGGACAACGTCCGCCAGCTCGCGACGCGGGCGCGAGCGCACGTCGAGGCCGGCCGTCCCCGGTTTCAGAGCTCGCGCGAACAGCGGGACGAGCTCGCCAGCCGGTTCTTCGCCGCGGCCACGGAGGGTGATCTGGCCGGGCTCGAGGCGCTGCTCGCCCACGATGTCGTCCTCACCGGGGACGGCGGCGGCAAGGTGCCGGCGCTCGGGCATCCGGTCGCGGGTCGCGCCCGCGTCGCGCGCCTGTTGATGACCTGGGCCCACCTCGCGTCCCGCGTCGCGGGCGCGTCGCTGCGACCGGTCGAGGTCAACGGCATGCCCGGCGCGCTATTGCTCGACGGCGAACGCAGGCTCGTCGGCGTGTGGGAGCTCGAGATCGGCGGCGGTCGGATCCAGGCGATCAACTCGGTCGTCAATCCCGACAAGCTCGCGCACCTCGGGCCGCTGGCGGACATGAGGGCGCTGCTCCAGGAAACCGTGGGCGCAGGCAAGGCGGCCCGCGGTCGCGAGGGTGGCGCGAGCGGCGGTGGCGACGGTGGCGACGGTGGCGACGGTGGCGACGGTGGCGACTAAGTCGTCGGCCGCGCGGCTCCGCGAGCCCCCGCACCTGGATTAAGCCCGGAACCTCACCCCGCGACGACAGCCACCGGGACATAAGCACTCCCCACACGCTTATGTCCCGGTTGGGTTCCGGCGAGGGGGAGGTTTCGGGCGTTGTTCAGTCGGCGCGGGCGGGGGGCGGGGCCTGATCGCCCGCCGCCGACCCGCGGTCGCGGTCGACGAAAGCGCCCAGGGGCCTCACATCCGAAGGTATGACGCCCCATTGACGTCGATGACCGTGCCGCTCGCCATCTCGGCCTGCGGCGAGGCGAGGTAGAGCACGGCGGCGGCGACCTCCTCGGGTGTGGCGACGCGCCCGAGCGGGCTCTCGGCGCGGCGGAGGCGTCCCCGCTCGCCCTCGAGCTCGCTCGCCGCCATGTCGGTCTCGGTGAACCCGGGCGCGACTGCGGTCACCGAGATCCCGCGCGGCCCGAGCGCCCGCGCCAGCGACTGGCCGAACGCGATCAGACCGGCCTTGCTGGCGCCGTAACCGGGCTGATCGGGCTCGCCGCGGAAGGCGCCGCGGGAAGAAACGTTGACGATCCGTCCACCGCCGCCCATGTGCTGGACCACGCACCAGGTCACGTTGGCGGCGCCGATCAGGTTGACGCCGATCGTTCGCCGCCATGACTCTTGCCACTCCCAGTAGGACGTGTCAGTGATCGGGTGAGGCTCGAAGACGCCCGCGTTGTTGACCAGCACGTCGATCGCGCCGAACGCCTCCGCGACCTCGTCGACCATCCGCCGGACGGCGCCGGCGTCGATCAGGTCGGCGCCGACCACGATGTGGCCGTCGCCCGGTAGTGACGCCTGGACTTCCACAGCCTGCTCCTCACGCGTGCCGTAGTGGACCGCGACGCGGTCGCCGGACCTCGCGAACGCGCCCGCGACGGCAGCGCCGATGCCGCGCGAGGCACCCGTCACGAGAACGCCCCGGCTCCTGTTGTCCGTGTCGGGCATCCGGTGGCGGGCTGGGCTCAGGCGATGACGAGGCTCAGGTGACGACGCGACTCAGCAGCGACCGGAGCGTCGCACGCTCGTCGTCACTGAGCGCGGATAGGAGCTCGTCGCCGATCTCCTCCTGCGCGCGCTCGGCGCGCTCGAGCGCCTTCTGGCCTTCGTCGGTGATGTCGACGACGTGCCGGCGGCGGTCCGATGGGTCGCGCCGGCGCTCGACGTACCCCATGTCCTCCAGCTCGTTGAGCAGCAGGACGCAGTTGTTCGGATCGAGCCAGAGGGCCTCGCAAAGCTGCTGCTGGAGCGCGGGCGCACCCCACCGCAGGTAGCTCAACAGCATCAGCTGCCGGAGCTTTATGCCCAGTCGCTCATCGGTGCTGCGCTTGTGGATGACCTTCGCCAGCCGCAGCAACATCACCACCGTCCCGGGCGAGGTGTCTACAGCCATTGCCGTTTGCAGGGTATCAGGATTATCATCTTGCAGACGATGATAGTCCATGGTACAGTGATCATCAAGCACACAGCGACAAGCTTTACATAGGGGATGATCACTATCAATAGTCTAATTAGTGGAGAACGCCGCCGGTGGGTCGCTCTCGCAGTGGTGTGCATGGGTCAGCTGATGATGGTGCTCGACGCGACGATCGTGAACGTCGCGCTCCCGTCGATGCAGCGCGACCTGGGCTTCTCGCAGGCGAACCTGGCGTGGGTTATCGACGCGTACATGATCGCGTTCGGGAGCTTCCTGCTGCTGGCGGGGAGGCTCGGCGACCTGCTCGGGCGCAAGAGAATGTTCCTGGGAGGACTCGTCGTGTTCACACTGGCCTCGATGGCCTGTGGGATCGCCGACGATCAGATCGTGCTGATCGTCGCCCGGTTCATCCAGGGCCTCGGTGGCGCGGTCGCATCGGCCGCCGTGCTGGCGCTATTGATCACGGAGTTCCCGAAGCCGTCCGAGCGTGCGATCGCGATGAGCGTGTACACGTTCATCGTCTCGAGCGGCGGCTCGATCGGTCTGCTCGCAGGCGGCGTGCTCACCCAGTCGCTGAACTGGCACTGGATCTTTTTCATCAACGTGCCGATCGGGATCGTCACGTTCTTGCTCGGGCGCTGGCTGATCAGCGAGACCGCGCGGCCCGGCCTCGGTCAGGCCGTCGACGTGCTCGGCGCGCTGCTCGTGACCGTGTCGCTGATGCTCGGCGTGTACGCGATCGTCAAGGCCACCGAGTACGGCTGGATCTCGGCCCACACGATCGGGTTCGGCGTGGCCGCGCTCGCGCTGCTGGCGGTGTTCGTCGCGGTCGAGTCTCGCCTGAAGAACCCGATGTTCCCGCTGCGGATCCTGCGGGTCCCGGGCCTCGCGGCCTCGAGCATCGTGCGCGCGTTCCTGGTCACCGGGATGTTCTCGACCTTCCTGCTCGGGGTGCTCTACCTCCAGCACGTGCGTGGATACGGCGCGCTCGAGACCGGGCTCGCGTTCCTGCCTCTGACGCTGATCATGGGCGTGATGTCGGTGGGTGTGACCGCCCGGCTGATGGGGCGCTTCGGTCCGCTCCGGGTTCTGCTTGTGGGTCTGACCGCAATCGCCGGCGCGCTGGTGCTGCTGTCGCAGGTGCCCGCGCACGCGAGCTACTTCCCGACGATCTTCGCGCCGTTCGCCCTGCTCGGCCTCGGTGCGGGGATGTCGTTCCTGCCGCTCATGACGATCGCGATGGCCGAGGTCCCGCTCGCAGACGCGGGACTCGCATCCGGAATCGTCAACGCCTCGCTCCAGATCTCGGCCGCGATCGGGATCGCGGCGCTGGGGACGGTTGCGGCAGAGCGCACCAAGGTGCTGGCCGGCCTCGGCGAGCACCACGTGCAGGCCCTCACCGGAGGGTTCCACCTCGCCTGGGCGATCGGCGCAGGCACCGTCGTTGTCGGGGCGCTGATCGCGCTCGTGTGGTTGCGGTCGGCCGCACGCCCGGCCGAGGAGGTCGTGGAGCTCCGTGAGGATGAGCCCGTTTCGTTCGAACTGGAGGCAGCATGATGGCTACAAAAACTGATTCCCGGGTCCAGGTCCGTCGGTTGCTCGACCGCTCACAGCGGCGCAAGCCGCTGCGGCTGTGGATCAGCCGGCGAGCCGCCGGCAACGGCAACGGCGCGGATGAGTTCGTGACCCAGGTCCGGCTCGGGAAGTCCGAGGCCGTCGTTGTTCCGTGGGCGCCGGTCGAGGCGACTACGCCTCGCTGAGCGTCAACCCGATCGAGTCGGCGCTCGCGGTCGACCGGCCGGCGTACGCCCCCAACGCGCCTCGCGCATCGGCGTCGAGCCTGTGGGGGACGTCTCGGTCGATGATCGCGAGCGCCTCCTCGACGGGTAGCGGACCGCGATAAGGGCGGTCCGCGGTCAGCGCCTCGTACACGTCTGCCACGGCGAGGACGCGCATCGGCAGGTCGAGGTGACGAGCGTCGAGCGAACGCGGATAGCCGCTGCCGTCGAGCTTCTCGTGGTGGTTGGCGGCGAGGTCGGCGAGTGGGGCGAAGCACGGCGCGCGCTCGAGGATCCGGAGAGTGTGAACGGGATGGGTCTGGATCGTGCGGAACTCCTGGTCCGTGAGCTTGCCGGGCTTGTCGAGGATCCGGCTCGAGATCGCGAGCTTGCCGATGTCGTGGAGGAGCGCGGCGCGGAGCATCGTCCGCCGCCCGTCGGAGTCGAACCCGAGCACCGCGGCGACCCCGTCCGCGATCTCGGCTACCCGCTGCGAGTGCCGGGCCGTGAACGGCGATTTGGCGTCGATCACCCGCGCGAACGCTTCGGCGATGCGATCCATGCGCGCGTCGTCGCCGGCGAGTGCGAAATCCGGCGGCTCCCACTCCGAGAGGTCGGGCGCCTCGAGCGCCGTCCAGAAGTCCCGGTCGCCGCAGAAGCGCAGGAATGCGTCGACGAGGGCCGGGTCGAACCACCGCCCCCGGCGCCTCAGCGCCATCGTCCGCGCAGCCCTCAGGCCATGTGCCGCATGGAACACCTCGATCGTCTGGGCCAGGCACAGGATCCGGGCGGACAGCGGGATCTCGTCGCCGCACAGCCCGTCGGGCATGCCGCGCCCGTCCCAGTGCTCGTCGAGGCTGCGGATCGCCGCCGCCGTGTGCTCGGACAGGAACAGCATCCGGGCGATCTCGGCGCCGCGGTCGCAGCGGGCCTCCATGAACTTGCGCGTGACCTCGCCCTCGTCACGAATGCCCTTGAGCACCTCGACGCGGCGGCGGAGCCCGGTCCCGGGCGCCACCGTCCGCAGCGACCACAAGAACGCGGCGCGCGGGTTGGTCCAGTCGACTAGCTTCGAGGTCGCCTTGGCTGCGCGGTCGTCCGCCGCGAATAGGGCCGCCATCCGGTTCGCGTTGGCCGAGCAGCCGGCGTCCTTCAGCAGGAGCGCGTAGAACAGGTCGGAGCGATCGGACGCGCTGAGATCAAGCTCGGCGGCCAGCCGCATCCCGATCAGGCACGACCGGATCGCGTGACCGGGCGGCTGTCCCTCGGCGATGTCGAGCGCATATGAGAGTGCGCCGATCACGCCGGAGAGCGCTATCTCAGTCATTCCCATCGGGATCGGGCCGACGGCGCCGAGCCTTGAGCGGTGGCCTTAAACCCCGACGTATCGCGCGCCGAGCGCCGCCGCGAGGTTGCGGTGGGCGGGGCCGGTGCCGATCAGGGTCGAGCGCGCCGCGTCGAGATCGTGGGCGCGCGCGAACGCGAGCGGCAGTCCGGGCAGCGGCGGTCGGCACCAGCAGGTAGGAGCGCCACCCGGGTGCGGACACAGGGCGGCCTCCGTCGGACCGTCGACCACGGCCGAGAGCCGGGCCAGACCGGCCGTGAGCGCGGACGGCGCGCCGCCGGGGCTCCAGTCGAACAGCAGGTGTGGGACGCTCCGGTCGCACTGCCCGAGTGCGTCTTCCCAACCCGGGCGGTCGATCGCTCCGGCCGCCACGAACACGCCGGCTCGCGCCCGGACCGTCGAAGGGCGGCGGACGAACGGGATCGTGTCGACGGTCGAGAATCCCTCGTCGGTCGCCGGCGGCTCGAGCTCACGGAACGTCCGCATCTGTGACGTCGGTGCCAGTACGCCGGCATGACGGCGCGCGAGCGCCCGCAGCTCGTCAGGGGTCGGGAGCGCGCCGAACTGGTCGAGCATGCGCTCGACGAGGTTGACCTGGGCCTGCGCCAGCGGCGTGTCGAGCCATACGCAGCGCGTGGAAGCCCCGTGCCCGTTGGCTGCCTCGATCACGTAGCTGCGCGCGGCGCGGGTGAGGTACGTGTTGTCGAGGACGATTCGGTGCCTGCCCGATGTGAGTTCATGTTCGAGCGCGTCCGCGAGCTCGCGCAGCGTGCCGCCGCGCTCGTCGCGGTTCAGGCGAACGAACCCGCGGTTGGCGTACTCACTCGCGATCAGGCTCTTCCCGGCGCCCGGAACGCCCATGACGAGGACGACCTCGGCTCCCGGCGACGCGGCCGGCGGCTGTTCGGGCCGGGGCGCGCGGGGGCCTCCGAGGGCGCGTCGCAGCGCCGTTCTGGCCTCGGAATCGAGGGTGAGCCCGGCTGCGCGGGCGGCCGAGCGCGCCGTTTCCGGGCGGCGCGCGCCGGGGATCGGAACGATGACCGGCGACAGATCGAGCAGCCACGCGAGCGCCACCTCGGCGGGCGTCGCGCCAACTGCATCCGCGACCTCGGCCAGCGACTCGTAACGGCGGGGGAGCTCGCCCGCGCGGCGCGGGCCGCCCAGCGGGGAGTGGGCGATCACGGCGATGCCCAACTCCTCGCAGCGCTCGACGAGCCCGCCGCGGAACGCGCGCTCGTCGTACGGACCGAGCGCGACCTCGACCGCGCCAACCGGCACGACCTCGAGCGCCTCGTCGAGCTGCCCGCGGTTTACGTTCGATAGCCCCACGCGGCGGACCAAGCCTTGGTCGAGCAGGCGGCCGAGTGCGCGCACCGTGGTTCGCCAAGGCACCCGCGGATCGGGAGCGTGGATCAGGTAGAGGTCGATCGGCAGGCCGCGGAGCGCGGCGAGGCTCGCTTCGCAGTCCCGCTGCAGGGCCTTGGCGCGGCCATCCGGTCGCCACGTTCCGCCCGGGCGTGTCATCCCACCCTTGGTGACGATCCGCGCGCTCGCGTGCGCGCCGCGATCCCGAAGGACGCCAGCGAGCAGGCGCTCGTTGTGCCCGAGGTCGGCGTCGTCGCGTCCGTACGCGTGCGCGGTGTCGAATACGGTCACGCCCGCCGCGACCGCGGCGGCGATCGTCTCGCGCGCGAGCGCCTCGTCGCGCTCTGAATCGGTCGACATGCGCATACAGCCGAGGCCGATGCGGAGCTCCGAGGCGTCAAGCCAACCAGGACGAGTCAGGCGCCGTAGCGTACGTGAGGCGGGCGCCCTTGACCTTGACCCTTGGGGAAGCCGCACACTGGATCGGCAATGTCCAACGTCGACGAGGAAACCGGCACCGTGGACGAGATGAGCATCGGCGAGTTCGCGAAAAGATGCCGCCTGTCGCCGAAGGCGCTTCGCCTGTACGACGAGCTCGGTCTTCTGGCGCCGGCGCGAGTGGACGACAGCTCTGGTTACCGCTTCTACGACTCGGGTCAGCTCGAGCGGGCCCGGCTGGTAGCGGGGCTCCGCCAGCTGCGCATGCCGCTGGCCGAGATCAAGCAGATCCTCTCCTTGGACGAGCCCGCGGCCGCCGCGGTCGCCGTCGCCGAATACTGGGCCGGCGTCGAGACCGAACACTCGGCCCGGCGCGAACTCGCCGGCTACCTCATCGATCGAATCAGCGGAAAGAGGTCGGTCATGTACGAAGTCAGCGTGCGCGAGATGCCGAGCCGGAGCGTTCTATGTCTCAAGCGCAACGTCACCGGAGGCGCGCAGGCGTGGGCGCTCGGCAAGGAGTTCGTCGGGTTGCTCCGCGGGCGGCCCGCGCCCCGGATGGAAGGCAGGGCGGGCGCGGCGTTCTGCATCTACTGGAGCCAGGTGAGCGAGGACAGCGACGGCCCGCTCGAGTGGTGCCGCCCCGTTCCCGACGACGAGGCACAGGCGCTCGCCGGCGAGTACCCGGAGCTGACTTTGCGGACCGAGCCGGCACATATCGAGGCGTTCGTGCATCTCGGCGCCGGCAACGAGATCGGTCCGGCGCAGTGGCAGCTGGCGTCCGAGTCGTTGCACGCCTGGGGCGAGGAGCACCGCGCCCGTCCGAGCGACCTCGGAGTCAGGGTCACCTACCTGGCGAGCATGCCGCTCGACGAGCGCCGCGGTCCTGACTGCGACTTCGCGGTTCCGTTGGAAAATGAGTGAATGCTGTGGCGCATCGAGGAGCACGAGGCGCTGGCTGAAACGGAGTGGGATCCCGCGGCCGCGCGCGCGGGGATCAGTGCGATCGTGGCCGATGCCGAAGCGGCGGAGCGAGACGGCGGATGGCCCGGGCACCCGCTCGACGACGTCCCAGCCGACAGTCACCTGAGTTCGCTGTATGCCGGGTCCGCCGGCATGACCTGGGCGCTGTCTGCGCTCGGGTCGTCGCTCGACGCGCCCGCCGCGATCGAGGCGGCGCTTCGTAGGTACCGCGTGGCACCGGACTACGACCAGCCGCACACCCCAGGGCTGCTGTTGGGAGAGACGGGCGTGCTCGTCGTGGCGCACCGGCTCGGCGACGGCGCCGGCGACCCCGACCGCCTGCGAGAGCTGGTGTGGTCAAACCGCGAGAATCCGACGTGGGAGCTGATGTGGGGCTCGCCGGGGACGATGCTGATCGCTCGGGCGTACGGGTTCGAGGACGAGTGGCGTGAGAGCGCGGAACTGCTGTACGCCCGGTGGGAGGAGTCGTCCGACATGTGGACGGGCGAGCTTTACGGCAGCCCGCAGGACAACCTGGGGCCGGTGCATGGATTCGCCGGCAACGTCCACGCGCTCCGAGGGTTCGTCGGCGAGGACATTCTGCGAGCGCGGGTCGCGAGGCTGCTCAACCGAACCGCAATACGCGAGGACGGGTTGGTCAACTGGCCGCCACGGGACCGGCCGCCGGGCGAGCAGACGGCCAAGATCCGGGTGCAGTGGTGCCACGGGGCTCCCGGGATCGTCAGCACGCTCGGCGACCTGATGCCGCCCGAGCTGGCGATCGGCGGCGGCGAGCTGATCTGGCACGCGGGACCGCTACGCAAGGGAGCCGGGCTGTGCCACGGGACCGCCGGCAACGGATTCGCGTTCCTGAGGCTGTACGACCTGACGCGCGATCCGATGTGGCTGGAGCGCGCGCGCCGGTTCGCGATGCACGCGATCGAGCAGGTGGACCGGGAGCGAGCGGCGCTCGGGCGCGGGCGCTACACGCTGTTCACAGGCGACGTCGGAGTGGCTCTCTATCTCCGCGCGTGCCTCGACGCCGACCCGGGCTTTCCGATCCTCGATGCGCTATAGCGCGGGTCCTCAGGCGGTCAGGCCCTCGGTCGCGATCAGCAGAAGGCGGCTGCTCGGGCCCAGAGCGACCGCGCGGCGCAGCTCCTCGCACGCGGGGTCGGCGGCGAGCGCGCGGACCGCGGCAAGCGAGGCGGTGAGGCACGCGGCGGTCGCGGGCTCGACGCCGATGACACGGGATTGCGTGGCGGCGGCGAACCGAGCGGCCGCGGCGGCCAGCGACCCCACGCCGACCGGGACCAGAATCAGGTCGTGGCTGCCCTGTGCGGCGGTCTCGGCGAACAGCGTCTGGTAGCCGTCGATCACCCAGTGCGCCGGCTCCGAGGCGCCGACGTCGGCGATCGCGCGCCGCCGCCGCTCGCTCGATCGCGCCGGCAGGAACACCCGGCAGCGCAGCCCTCGCTCGGAGGCGACGTGCGCGAGGGCGCGCCCGTGATTGCCGGCGCTGGCGGCGATCAACGTGTGCGACGCCGGGTACTCGCGAAGCGCGCGCTCGACCGCCCACGAGGCGCCGAGCACCTTGAAGGCGGGAAGCCCGAGGCGGTTGGACTCGTCCTTGACCGTCACCGCCGCAAGCCCGAGTTCGTCGGCCACGGCTTCGAGCGCATGCGCCGGCGTCGGCTGGTAGCCGGGCAGGCCGGTGTGAAAGGGCGCGGCGTCGCCCGAGGGCTCGGCGACGTTGCCCCGGTCGACCGCCGGATTGACGAGCGATCTCAGCTGCACATCTGCTCGGCGACAGCGACCAGGATGTCGGCGACTGCGTCGGTGGCGGACATGCTCACCCACTCCTCGGCGGCAGTGCGCGCGTTCGCCCCTCGGCCCGAACAGGATCGTGGGGATGCCGGCGGCGGCGATGAACGCGGCGATCTCGCGTTCGCCGGCGCCGCGGGCGACCAGCGATGGGTTGACGGAGTCGATCGCCACCAGTGCTTTGAGGAGCTCGAGCGTGGCCGCCGGCATCGAGGGAATCCTGACCGGTCGCGCGGTCCGGCGCCCGCGTGCCCATAGGATCGCGTTGTGACCGAGGAGCCGCTCAGCACGGCGCCGAGCCGCCGGCGAGTAATCGTTACCGGTGCCGCGGGCGGCATCGGGCGGGCGATCGTCCGTGCGCTCGCCCACAGCGGCTGTACGGTCGCGGCCTGCGATGCTCCCGGCGTGCCGGTCGACGGCGTCTCCGGCGCGGCGCTCAGCGCGAGCTTCGACGTCCGCGACTCGGAAGCGGTCAGCGAGGGCGTCGCGCGCGTGATCGCGGAGCTTGGCGGATGCGACGCAGTCGTGGCCAACGCCGGCAGTGTCGACACGATCAACCGCTCCGAGCAGTTCTCCGACGAGGAGTGGCGCAAGGACATCGAGACCAACCTGGACGGAGCGTTCTACCTGTCCCGGGCGGCGTTCGGCTCGCTCGCCGCATCGGGCGACGGGCGGGTCGTCCTGATCTCGTCGGTCGCGGCCGAGTCGGGAGTGCGACGCCAGGTCGGCTACGGCGCGTCGAAGGCGGGTTTGATCGGCATGGCCCGGACGCTGGCGGCGGAATGGGCGGGGCGGGGGATCCGCTGCAACGTCGTCATGCCCGGGTTCGTCGCCACGCCGAAGGCGCTCGCGATGCCGGCGCGGATCCAGGAGTCGGCGATCACGCGGATCCCGCTCGGGCGGTTCGCCCAGCCGGAGGAGATCGCGGGCGTTGTCAGCTTCCTGCTGTCGCCCGCCGCCGCGTACCTGAACGGAGCGCTGCTCCGAGTCGACGGGGGCTTCGGATTGTCGCTGTGGTGAGCGTCCGCGCTTAGATTGCGCTCGTGCCCGCAGGCCCGGTGACGTTCGTGACGATCGAGTCGCGCCCGACCGCCGTGATCGCGCGGACGACGACGTGGGATGAGTTCCCGAGCCTGTGGCGTCAGCTCCTCGACGAGGTCTACCGGTTCGTCCGCGGCCGCGTGGAACTGGCTACCGGCGACGGCACCGAGCGGTGGCAGAACGTGATGCTCTACAAGGACGATCGGCCCGACGTCGAGGTCGGCGTCCTGGCGGCGCGACCGTTCGAGCCCGAGGGACGCGTGATCCCATCGTGGCTGCCCGGCGGCGAGGCCGCGACTGCGATCCACCATGGCGACTACGCCGGCCTCGGAGCGACCCACGCGGCCGTCCGCGATCACGTCGCGGCCGGCGGTCGCGAGCCGGCCGGCCCCCGGTGGGAGATCTACGGCCACTGGCGGGAGGATCCGAGCGAGCTCGAGACCGAGGTCTTCTGGCTGCTTCGGTGATCCGCTCCGCGCTCAGTCGCTACGACAGCGCGGCGCGCTCGTTGTCGGTCAAGACCCGCTTTGACCGGGAAGCCGGGTCCCACGCGACCAGGACCGAGCTTCCGGTCGCGGCGACGGTGCCGTCGAGCAGCCGGATCTCATTGTGGAGGCGGAGGCTCGACGCGCCGACATGGGTCAGTCTCATGACCACGTCGACCTCGCCGTGGTCCTTGCGTACCTCGGTCAGGTAGTCGAGGTCCACGTGGGCCAGGACGTAGCTGCCGTGGTCGTGTTCCGCGCCGATGCGGCGGATGAGCTCGGCGATCAGCGCGATCCGGCCCTCCTCGAGCAGCTCGTGGTAGACGGACTGGTTGAGGTGGCCGAGCAGGTCGATGTCGCGCCACCGCAACTGGACGCGGACGATGTGCTCGAGTTCACCGGACACGGGCCGGGAGTCTAGGGTTGCGGTCGGGTCTACGATTACCCCATGCCTGGAAAGGCGTTGAGGTTCGCGGGGCGAGTGATGGTGTTGCTGGCGGTGCTGTTGGGACCGATGGCGACACTGATCGTGCTGGACGTGCTGTTTGGCCTGTCCGACCAGGTCGGTAAGGGGTCGTTGTTGGTCTGCATGATCTGGGTGATGTGCTCGCTGGTGCTCGCCCCCGCGATCCTGTTCCCGGAGTCTGGTCCGTCGTCCGACCCGCCTCCGGGGGGCGGTGGAGGCGACGACCCGCCGGACCCAACGACCGGGCCGAGCGGCCCGCGCGGCGGGATTCCGCTACCCGATGCGGACCAGTCCCGCGAGCGGATCCGCGACCACGATCGCCCCGGCCGTCGCCGCGTGCGACTGCGCCGCCCCGCCCGGGAGCCCGAGCGCGCGCCGGCGGTGGCGCCGACCGACGAGTAGTACAAACAGGGCCGTGAGTCCTCAATCGCCTGGGGAACTTGGCGCGCGATGATCACACTCGAGCCAGTCGATCGGATCGAGCTGACGATTCTGGTCGACAACCTGACCGATCCGCTGCTGGTCGACCAGGAACATGTCGCGCGGGTCAACTGGCCAAAGGCGCTGCTCGGCGCCATCCCCCGAGCGGGCTCGCGGACTAGCCCGGAGCAGGGCGTGCCGGATGCTCTGATCGAGAATCGGCAGCCGTCGTTCGTGCTCGACGGATGCGCGCTTGTCACCGGCGAGGTCGATCGCACGATCGAGTTCGAGACCGGCTTTCAGGGGCACGAGGCGCGACGAGGTGGCGAGTGGCACCCCGATCCGCTGATCCTCGATGACCAGGCGCTCGTGGTGCGGGTCCGCGACGAGGGCCTGCTGGTGTTGAGCGGCTGTGGCCACGCCGGCATCGTGAACACGGTCCGCTACGCGCAGAAGCTGACCGGCGAGCAGAGGATCGCGGCGATCGTCGGCGGCTTTCACCTGAGCGGGCCGATGTTCGAGCGGATCATCGACCCGACCGTCGAGGCACTCGGAAGGCTGGCGCCGTCGCTTCTCGTCCCGGCCCACTGCACCGGGTGGAAGGCGGTCCATCGGCTTGCCGGCCACTTCCCGGATGCCTTCGTTCAGTGCGCCGTGGGAACCACGATCGAGCTCTGAGCGGGGGGTACGATTTGGCGTATGCCGGAGAGACAGCCGAGCGTCGGAGTACGGATCTCACTGTTCGCGCTGCTCGTCGTGCTGTTGTCTCCCTTGGCGGCCCTGTTCGTGCTGATGGTCGTGTCTCCGGCGTTCGCCCGGGCGGTCGCCAACGGGTTCGGGGCAATAGCAGTGATGATGGCGATCCCGGGCGTCATGATCGCACGGCGGCTGTTCTCCCGGAACTGGCGCCCGCCGCCCGGGCCTTCTGAAGGCGATGGCGGCGGTGGCGGCGGAGGCGGCTCCGGCCCGCGCGAGCCGGACGCTCGGCCGGACGCCCCACGTGGCGGGATTCCGCTGCCGGACGCCGAGCAGTCGCGCGAGCGGATCCGCGACCACGATCGTCCCAAGCGCCACCGGCTGCGCCCGCGACGGCCGGCCCGGGAGCCCGAGCGCACGCCGGCGCCGCGAGTGCCACACCGCAGTGCGATCGGTGACCTGATCGTGGCCCGAGCCGGCCGCGGCACTCGCCGGCGCCCTCAGTTCAGCTCGGCGCGCTTGACCCTGGCGTCGACGGCTTCGACGACCTCGGACACCCGGAAGCAGATCCCGACCCCGGCGTGGGATCGCAGCTGGCTGCTGAGGCCGCGGCCGCCGATCACGAACTGCGCCGTCGGGTACGCCGCGTGGACCTGCGCGATCGTGTCGAACACCTGGCCCGACAGCGCCGGCATGGTCGCGCTCATGCAGATGACATCCGGTTGGTGGCGCATCACGCTGGCCACGAGCGCCTCGGCCGGCACGTCGGCGCCAAGCATCACGGTCCAGTAGCCGGCGCCGCTCAGGAGGTTGCCGACCATGCGTAGCGCGACGACATGGCGTTCCCCCGAGGGCGTCGCGAGCATCACGCGGTGACCGCGGCGGGCCTCCGCGACCCGCACGGCCTCGCGCTGGAGGGCCAGCACGCGCATCGCGATCTCGGTCGCGACATGCTCGTCGGCAACCGAGATCTCGCCTCGTTCCCACAGCTCGCCGATAAGCCACAGCGCGGGCGTGATGATCTTCTCATCGATCTCGGCCGTCGTGAGCCGGGCGTCCATCGCTTCGCGGATCGTGGTCTCCGCGGCGACCTCGTCTCCCGCGATCAATGCGGCGGCAAACGCTCGCTCGAACTCGCCGGCCCTGCCCGCGCGCAGCTCGCGCGACTCGTTTTCGCGGTGGCCCATCGTCTCTCACGCGCGACCATACAGCGTGGGACAAAGCCCGGCGCAACCGGAATCGCGACGACGTCCACGACGGCCGTAGGATCGCGTGGATGGACGCGTCGCTGAACCCCGCGCTGGCCGAGGCCCGCTTCTGTCCGAGGTGCGGTCAGCCCGCGGACGTGGAGTTCCCGCAGCGGATCACCTGCCCGCATTGCGGCTACGCCGCCTACTACAACCCCAAGCCGGTCGCCGGGGCCATCCCTGTCGACGACGAGGGAAGGGTGATCCTCCTGCGCCGCGGATTCGAGCCCGGTCAGGGTCTGTGGACGTTCCCCGGCGGCTTCGTCGATCTCGGCGAGTCGGTGGAAGATGCGGCCCGCCGCGAGACCGTCGAGGAACTCGGGATGGCGATCGAGGTAGACGGCCTCGTCGGCGTGTACTCGCGTCCGCAAGACCGCGTTGTGCTGATCGTGTACCGCGCCCGGGCGTTGGGTCCGCCGCACACGTCGGCCGAAGCGCCCGAGTTCTGCGCGTTTGACGTCGATCAGCTCCCGTGGGACGAGCTCGCGTTCTGGTCCACCGAGCGCGCGCTGCGCGACGCGTTCGAGCGCTGAGCTGAGGGTCGCTGCCCCCGAGCTCAGGCGGGCTCGTGGCTGGCGCGGCGCCCCAACCAGCCGAACAGCTTGGCGAATACGCGCGCGAACGGACCGCGCCGGTCCGTGTCCTCGACGTGGGGGCCGGCTTGCGGCGCCGGCGCGAAGGCCACGTCCTGCACCGGTGCGGGAGCCGGCTGGGCCAACGGCGGTGGCGTGCTCTTCCCCGGCGCGTTCGGGGCGGCGGCGCTGAACAGAGACTCGGCGGCGCTGTTGGCCCACATCATCGAATCGAGGTACAGCTCGCCGGCGCCCTGCACGACCTCAGGCAGATCGCTGACCTCGCCGGTCTCGAGCCCGGTGACGCACTGGAGCAGCAGCCCCCGCTTGCCCTTCCTCGACACGAGCGCGTCGCGCATCTCGGCCGTCAGCGGGAGCGACTCGATCACCTCGATCATCGGGGCGTCCATCATCGCGTCGAGCACCGAGAACAGCCCGAGCGTGAACAGCTCTGCGGGGCTGGCGATCCCGAGCGGCTCGCCGGCGAGTTCGCAGAAGCGGGCGCGGATCAGCGCGGTCACGGTGAGCTCGGTCGGCTTGTCGTCGATGCTGGCGAGGACGGTCAGTGTCGCCCAACGCTTGATGTTCTCGAGGCCGAGCAACGCGAGCGCCTGGCCGATCGACCTGACGTCGCCGCGCAGGCCGAAAAAGGCGGAGTTGACGTACCGAAGCAGCCGGAAGCTGAGCGCGACGTCATGTGCGATCAGCTGCTCGACCTGCTCGAGCTCGACCGCCGGGTCGTTGAGCGCCGCGGCGACCTGTAGCAGCGCGAGCCGGTTGGCGGCGATGCCGCGCGTGCAAGCGACCGCCGGCCGGCAGAAGAAGTAGCCCTGGAACAGGTCGCAGCCTGCCTCAACGCAGAATTCGTGGTCGGCCTGGGTCGAGAGCTTCTCGGCGACGCGCTTGCCGTCGTAGGGCTTGAGCCGCGTGACGAGGTCGGTCAGCCGGTCGCGCCCGAGCTCGTTGATGTTGAGCTTGACCACGTCGAACAGGTCGAGCAGCGCCTCGGAGCCGGGCCGGTAGCGGAAATCGTCCAGCGCCAGCTTGTACCCCTCGTGCTTGAGGTCGCGGAGCGCCCCGAGCATATCTTCGTCGAACTGCTCGGTCTCGGGGATCTCGAGGCCGACGAGACCCGACGGCAGGGCATGGGCGAGGCCGCCGGTGACGAACTCCCGCGAGATATTGACCCAGGCGGTCCGGTTTCCGACGAGGCGCGCCAGGTCGAGCTCGGTGAGCGCGTTCAGGACCACCGTCGCAGTGGCGCTCTCCGGGTTGGCGATCGTCGCCGCGTTTGTGGCGTAGCCCTCGCCGCGGAAGAGCAGCTCGTAGCCGACCACCTCGAGCTTGGGGTTGAAGATCGGTTGGCGAGCGACGAATGCGTCTGGCATGGGGAACCCTCTTCGCCCCATGGTCGGCATTCCGGGGCTGAGCCTTTAAGTCGCGCGCGGGGGAACTGGACAAGTGGGCGGGTCCTGGCGCCGCCGGGTCGGCGCCGGAGCGCAAAATTGCGTGATACGCAAAACTTGCGTGTCACGCAAGTACGTGCTAGGGTGCCGCACATGAGCAGCCTCAACGAGACCCAAACGAAGCCCAGCCGGCGCGAGCGCCAGCGTGAGGAGACCCGCCGCGACCTGGCCCTGATCGGGCTCGACCTCGCCAGCGAGCGCGGGCTCGCGAACGTGCGCGTGCCCGAGATCGCAGCCGCCGCCGGCGTATCCACCAGGACCTTCAACAACTACTTCCCGAGCAAGGAGGCCGCGATCGCCTGGCCGGCGATGCGCCGGTTCACCCGGATCGCGAACACGCTCCTGGCCCGGCCCGGTGACGAGCCGCTTCGTGGGGCCCTTCTGGCCACGATCCGCGACCTGTACGCCTCGCCCCCCGACCCAGACCAGCCGACATCGTGGGTGGGCAAGTTCCGCCTGTTGGCGGCGACCGAGCCCACGCTCAGGGCCGAGTACCTGCGGATCTCCGATGCCGGCGAGCAGGTGGTCGCACGCGCGATCGCCGAGCGCATCGGCGCCGGCGAAAACGAGCTGCGGCCGAAGGTGCTGGCCGCGATGGTCATGGGCGCTGAGCGCGCCGCGATTCGCCACTGGATGAACAACACCGACAGGAGCGCGCCGCTCGTCGACACCGTCGGCGCGGCGGTCCGAGAAGCGCTCAAGGAGGTCGAGAAG